>Ga0164243_10000535_pt1 | contig 69725 bp, 45 predicted proteins | sample OricompcompostOP_FD_108781 | JGI IMG/M metagenome (GOLD analysis project Ga0164243, IMG submission 108781) | Organic Plus compost microbial communities from Emeryville, California, USA - Original compost - Organic plus compost (OP) | ecosystem: Engineered > Solid waste > Mixed feedstock >... | reverse complement strand
TCTTCTATGTTGAAAAACAAGGCTTCGAGAAAAAATTAAGGAACGTTAAGGCCGATCTGAAAAGATCGGCCTTTTTATAAAAGAAAAAAGGCTGCTTTTTGTTGAGCAGCCTTCTCCGAGTTTTGCCAAAAACTCCATATGTACCCGGGATGGGAGTTGAACCCACACTCCCATTGCTGGGAACGGGATTTTAAGTCCCGCGTGTCTACCAGTTCCACCACCCGGGTGTACCCCGCAACCAGTTAAAGATAACCGATTCCGGAAGAACTTTAAACAAAAATTCCAAACCGCAGCACGGTTTGGAACCTTCTTAATGAGCGGAAGACCGGGCTCGAACCGGCCACCCCGACCTTGGCAAGGTCGTGCTCTACCAAATGAGCTACTTCCGCATGTATGATGTAAAAAGAACCATCCCAACTCCTTACTGCACAACTACTAATGCCCTGTTTTTGTTGGGATTGCAAAGATAGCTATTGTTTGGAAATTACCAACTTTTTTATGCCCGATTTTATTAAAAAACCCCCGGCATGCGCCGGGGGCGGTGTTACTGGTTATTCCTTAACCTATTATAGTCCAAATGCATAGGCTACTCTCAGCCCCAGGAAATTACTGGATTTCCCGCCATCAGCAAACTTGGAGTAACCCTCAAACTTGACACCTGCATCCAGGTAGCTGCCATTGCCCAGGTGAAACAGGTAGCCTACCTGCGGCGTGTATGCAAATACGGCAGATTTGTCAGCACCTACATCACTCTTGTTGGCCAGAAAGGCAGCGCCTGCCTGTGCCTGCACATAAAAGTTGCTTACCGGGTAATACTTCAGGCCGGCTTTTACGGGAATGATCTGCAGGTCGTTGGGAGAGATACCCGGGAGGTCATCCTTGGCAAAGAAGTTGGCGTAACCGGCGTTTACCGTTGCGTACAGGTCCCTTTTCAGGATCGCGAAGTCGCCTTGTACAGAACCGCCGATGCTCCAGTCATATACGTCCTTGAAATCACCCAGGGGTAAATTGGCTTCAGGGCCTACGCTTAAGAGGATGGCCGGGCGCTGCCCGTCGTTGTCATTGGAGGATGGGTTGTCCGTGGTCTGGGCTTGCGTGGTGAATGCAAATGCCGTTAACAGTGCCAGTCCCAGCATGCCTGTCTTGATTGTCTTTTTCATCGTCTATTGGTTTTAATGCTTACTTATTGATACTATCTTTTTCTTTTCGCAGCTGCTTGAATCAGACTGTACAAAATTAGTGCCGGACAAGCTCGTCATCAACGCCAATAAGCAGGATTAAAGAACCAATTTTACGGACCGCTTTTTTTGGGGTAGCAGTACCTGTTATTGCCCTTTATAGGCGGAGGGGCTTACGCCTGCAAAGTGCTTGAAAAAACGGCTGAAGTGGGAGCTGGTATCGAAGCTGAGCTGCTCCGCAATTTCCTTGATGCTGCAGGAGGAGGTGCGCAGCAGGTACTGCGCCTCCAGGAAGATGCGCTTATGGATGATGGTCAGCGCGTTCTCGCCGGTCTCCTGTTTTACCTGCTCGCCCAGGTGGTTGGCGGAAACATGCAGCATGTCTGCGTATTGCTGCACAGTGCGCACGGTGTGAAAATGCTCTTCCACCAGCTTCTTGAAGGCTGCTACCAGCTGGAATTTCCGGCCGGTGCGCCGCGCGGTCTGCTGCAGGGCTCTTTCATGGCTGCGGTTGATCTCGAAGAGCAGCTCCACCACCAGCAGCCGTACCACCTGCAGGTAAAAGAGATGCGCGCGCTGGTATTCCTGCGCTATCTTTTTGAACAGTCCCCGGATCACTTTAAACTCGTTGTCATCCAGGTGGTAAACCGGCGGATGCTCGGAAGGAAGCTCCAGCAACGCGTCCAGTATGTGCTCCTTGATAAAGGTATTGGCAATAAAGGCATCCCGGAACAACACCATGTATAAAAGCAGGTCGTCGGATGCATTCTCAAAGGAGTGAAGGTCCCGGGGAGAAACAATGTGTATGGACTGCGGCACTACCTGGAAAGTGTGCGGCCCCACTGTTTTGGTGCAGTGGCCCCGTATGCATAATATCAGCGCAAAATGATCTGTCTTGATAGGCTGGCTGCTTTTTACGCCGCCTTCGTTGCTCAGTACAGCAAAATCGTCGGAAGGGGGCAGCTCCCCGTATTTGTCCATGCCAAAGCTCTGTGGCGCCTGGCCTGCTGCGGATAAAAAATACCTGATGGTTCCCGATATGTCCAGTCTTTCTGTGTCCTTGCTCATGGTGCTAATGGATCCTGTCAAGTCGCAAAATTAACTAACTTTAACCTATCAAAGCGCCTCATTTTCATGAATAAAGTTACTGTGGACTGGCTTCAATCCATAGAAGCCATCAAGGATGTTCCCGCCGGCCAGCTCCAGTGGTGGATAGATAACAGCGAGCATTTTGTGCTGCCTGCGGAGGAGGTGTTGTTCCAGCCGGGCGACAGGATACGGGGTACGCTGGTTGTTGTATCCGGCCGTATAAAGGCCTACCTGCAGCAAAAAGAGGGGCAGGAACTGGGCATATGGGGGCCCAAAAGCATTACGGGCTACCTGCCTTTCTCCCGGTTGAAAACATCCGTTGCTTACGGCCTGGCGCTGGAAGATACGCAGATCATGCTGCTGCCCACAGAGAAAATGCCGCAGCTGATCCGAGCGCATTATGAGCTTACACAGGCGCTGGTGCATATCATGACAGACCGCGTACGGGAATATACATCCCTGCAGCTGCAGAGCGAAAAAATGATGGCGCTGGGCAAGCTCTCCGCCGGCCTGGCCCATGAGCTGAACAACCCCGCTGCTGCCGTGGTGCGCGGGGCCGTGTCCTTAAAGCAGCACCTGCAGCTGGTGCCGGACAACTTCAGGAAGCTTACGGCCATACAAATGAACCCGGCGGATGTGGACGTGGTGAACAATAAGCTGTTTGCCATTCTCAGCCAGGGCCCCAGGCCCGCGCTTCCCATGATGGAACGGTCTGAAAAAGAGGAGGAGCTGCTGGACTGGCTGGACCAGTACGAGATAGACAACCGGGAGGAGATCGCGGAGAACTTCGTGGACTTTGGCTTTACTGCCGCCGACCTGGACGAGTTCATGCAGCACATCCCGCAAGCGCACCTCTCGCCGGTGTTCAACTGGATCAACAGCAACCTGATCACGGAAAGAATGGTGGCTGATATTGAAGAAGCCTCTCGGCGTATAGCCACGCTGGTAAGCTCTGTTAAAACATTTACCCACATGGACCAGGGGCACGACAAGCAGCCCGCCGATATTCACAGCGGTATAAAGAACACGCTCACCATCCTGCAGCACCGCCTGCGCAAAGGCAATATAGAAGTGGTGGAGCGCTTTGATACCGGCCTGCCGCCCGTAAAAGCCTATATCGGGGCGCTGAACCAGGTGTGGACCAACCTGATCGACAACGCCCTGGATGCCATGGAACCTGCCAAAAAAGGAGTGCTGGAAATACGAACGGAAAAAGACCATGACTGTGTGCTGGTGTCTGTAACAGACAACGGGCCCGGCATACCGGAGCATATTCGCTCCCGGATATTCGATCCCTTCTTTACTACCAAGGAAATAGGAAAAGGCACCGGGCTGGGCCTGGACATTGTCTCCCAGATTGTACGGCGGCACCGCGGTACGGTAAAGGTGCAGTCCGTGCCGGGACAAACGCAGTTCACCGTTGCACTGCCCATCAATGGATAATTCATACGCTAACTGTATATTTACTTTCAATGGAACTACCTTTAATCCTCTGTATAGATGATGATGCGCAGGTGCTGCGCGCTATTGTGCGGGATCTCAGAAGCCAGTACCGCGACAGCTACAAGATCATCAGCACCACCGTGGTGAATGAAGCGCTGGACAGCCTCCGGGAGCTGAAGAACAAGGGTGAGACCATTGCCATGTTCATTTCTGACCAGCGCATGCCCGAAATGGAAGGGGTGGACTTCCTCGAAAGAACAAAGCAGTTCTACCCTGAAGCGCGCCGCGTGCTGCTTACCGCTTATTCGGACACTGATGCGGCTATCCGGGCCATCAATGCCGTGCAGCTGGATTATTACCTCGTAAAGCCCTGGGGCCCGCCGGAAGAAAAGCTGTATCCCGTGATAGACGACCTGCTGGATGACTGGCAGCATATTTACCGCCCGGAATTCAAGGGCATTAAGGTAGTAGGCTACCAGTTCTCCCAGCAGTCACATGCTGTAAAGGACTTCCTGGCCGGCAACCTTATCCCTTACCAGTGGCTGGATGTGCAGGCCACCGAAGAAGGCCCGCGGCTCCTGCAGCTGAACGGGCTGGGCCTGAGGGATATGCCCGTAGTGTTCTTCGAGGACGGCGCCTACCTTACCAACCCCTCCATTATGGACATTGCCGGCAAGGTAGGGCTGAACCCCCAGGTAAAACATGATGTGTACGACGTAGTGATCATCGGCGCCGGCCCGGCAGGACTGGCAGCCGGCGTATACGGCGCCTCCGAAGGTCTGAAAACCTTGCTGGTGGAAAGGCGCGCGCCCGGCGGCCAGGCCGGCACCAGCTCCCGCATAGAGAACTACCTGGGCTTTCCTACCGGGCTTAGCGGGGCGGATCTTACCCGGCGCGCCATTACACAGGCTACCCGACTGGGCACGGAATTTATTACGCCCCAGTCCGTAAAGGATATCCGGCAGAAGGACGGCTACAAGAAAATTATACTGGAAGATGATACAGAAGTGAACACCCGCAGCGTGATCATCACTACGGGGGTAGATTACCGCAAGCTGGAAACCAAAGGCGTTGCGGACTTTACCGGCGCCGGCATCTACTACGGGGCGGCTATGACGGAAGCATCTGCCTGCAAGGGTAAGGAAGTATTCATTGTAGGCGGGGGCAACTCTGCCGGGCAGGCTGCCATGTACCTTTCCAAGTTTGCCCGCAACGTGTACATCCTGATCCGCCGGGAAGACCTCTCCAGCACCATGTCCGCCTACCTGATAGAGCAGATAAAGGCCACCCCCAATATCCGGGTAAGGCCCAAAACGGAAATTGCGGAAGCCATGGGATCAGACCGGCTGGAACAATTGGTGCTGCTGCACCTGGAAACCGGGGAAAAACAGGCTGAGCCGGCAGATGCGCTCTATATATTCATTGGCGCCAAGCCGTTTACGGACTGGATCACGCCCGATATATTGCGGGATGAGAAAGGATTTATTGAAACCGGCCGCCAGCTGAAAAGCTATGAGCATTTTGGCAGGATCTGGAAGCAGCCCCGCGACCCATACCTGCTGGAAACCAGCTGCCCCGGCATCTTTGCCGCCGGCGATGTGCGCGCCGGCGCTATGAACCGGGTAGCGGCCGCAGTAGGGGAGGGCTCCATGGCCATCAGCTTTGTGCATAAGTATTTGGCGGAAGTGAAATAATGTGCTGATGTGCTGATATGCTGATGATTGAGCGAATGCATTGATTCGCTGCATTCACATCAGCACATCAGCACATTAGTTAAACTCGTACCTATACCTTATCATCCCCAGCAGCTCCTTGCCTTTACCGTAGCATTCCTCCCGCTCCGGCAGGCCATTGTCGCTGTAATGGTATTTCCAGATGGTGTAATCTGATCTTTCTGCATTAACAGTGGTCATTTGCGACAGGCGCTGCTGCGCGTCGTACTCGAACATATAGTCGGGCAGCATGCGCTTTTTACCGGGATGGTAGCGCAGCACGTCCGTAAGCCGTCCCTGCTGGTCATAATTGTAGTAGATGCGGGGGCTGTACAGGTTTTTGCCGTACGCCTGCTCCTCTGTGACCCGGCCCTGCGTGTCTGTTTTGAACAGCACCAGGATGGAATCTGCTCCACCTATGCTTTTCCTGTAAACCATGCGGGCCAGGTGTCCCTGCTCATTATAGGTATAGCGGCGGGTTTCAGTAACGCGGAATGGATTATCCGTTCCCTGCGCTTTGGATACGGAATGTACTTCAGTGAGCCGTCCTTCCGGGTCGTACTGGTATTGTATGGTGGTGAGGCTGCTCTCCGTGCTGTCTACCGTTTTGGTCAGCAGTCCCCGGGAAGAGAAAGTGGAGGTCATTACGGAAAGCCCGGTAGCGCGCGACTGCGTTACGGACCGCATCTGCCGGTAATCCGGCGACAGCAGGCGCTGGCACCTGAAATCATGGTCCGTTTCCATACGGGCGTCCAGGCTTTGCACCTGCTGCGCACGCACGTGCTGCCCCTTCAGCAGCGCCATGTTCTTACTGGTTTGCCGGGTGCTGTAAATGTCCTGGTAGTAATATTGCGCTGTTCCCCTTTCTGCTGCCAGGAGCAGGAGCAGGACAGGAAAAAAACGTGTGCAGTGTAGCTTGAACAGAGATATCATAATTTGCTTAAACGGTGACAAAAGTACTAACGTTCCTTTTATCTGAAAATTTTTGATATATAGAGATTTCTTTACCTGGAATTTTGAAGATACTTTTGCTATTTTTAGGCGCCTAACCAAATGATCGCTTGAGAACACAACCATTACGGCAGGATAAGCACTGCCTGAACTGTGGAACGGAAGTTCCTGAAAGATATTGCACCCATTGCGGACAGGAGAACGCCGTAACGCATGAATCTTTCGGGCATCTCGTCAAACATTTTATCGGGGATGTGCTGCATTACGACTCGCAGTTCCTTACCACCCTGAAATACCTTCTTTTCAGGCCGGGCCGTCTTACCAGGGAGTACATGGCCGGGCGCAGGGCTTCCTATGTAAATCCCATCAAGCTGTATATTTTTATCTCCTTCATCTTTTTCCTGGTCCTGGCAATGATCCCGGGCGGATCGGGGCATGGAGCGGGCGGGAACAACAAGGTGTCCATAGAAAAAGGCGGAGACCCGGTGCCGGTGGTGCTGGATGCGCTGACCGCCGTGGACGACACCCTGCAAAAAGTGCTGGATGAAGGCGGCGTACATCGCAGGGATTCCATGATTGTAATAACGGGCCTGCCCGGTGCAAAAGGCAAATACCGTACCCTTCACGAATATGATTCCCTGCAGCAGCTGCTGCCGGCAGACAAGCGGGACGGCGGCCTGGAACGCCGGACCAGGCGGCGCTTGCTGGATATGAAAGAACATTACGAGGAGGGCAGCTTCTGGGAAGCTGTCAAGCACCACGGGCCCAAGCTGATGTTTGTGCTGCTGCCGCTGTTTGCCCTGTTCCTGAAGGGGATCTATAACCGGAAGCGCTGGTATTATACGGACCATGCCATCTTTTCGCTGCACCTGCACTGCTTTGCGTTCATTGTGCTGCTGCTGTCGCTGCTCCTGGACCACTGGTTCAGCGATTCGGATACCTTTACCGGCTACGGGCTGCTGCTGATCTTTGGCTACCTGGTGCTTGCGCTGCGGAACGCTTACGGGCAGTCTTTCCTGCGTTCGTTCTGGAAAGGGATGGTGCTGATGTTCGTGTATGGTATTTCGTTTACGTTCGTGTTTGCCTTTTTTGTATTGCTGCTATTTGCCGTAATTCTGTAAATTTAGCAATGCAACCGGAATTCCTGATCATACACCCGGCCGTGGCAACCCACGTAGCCCATATACAGCTAAACCGCCCCGAAGCACTGAATGCACTGAACCTGCAGCTGATGTCGGAGCTGAAAGACGCCCTGAAAGCGCTGGATGCCGACCCGCAGGTGCGGGCGGTGGTTTTAAGCGGCAACGAAAAAGCATTTGCAGCAGGGGCGGACATTACACAAATGGCGAACAAGAGCGCCATTGACATGTACAACACGGACCAGTTCAGCACCTGGGACGCAATCAAAAGAACAAAGAAACCCCTGATCGCAGCTGTCAGCGGCTTTGCTTTGGGTGGGGGATGCGAGCTGGCCATGCTGTGTGATATGATCGTAGCCAGCGAAACGGCCCGTTTCGGGCAGCCGGAAATAAAGATCGGCGTAATGCCCGGCGCAGGCGGCACCCAACGCCTTACCCGGGCCGTCGGAAAGGCCAGGGCCATGGAAATGGTATTGACCGGCCGCTTTATCACCGCGCAGGAAGCGCTGGCCGCCGGCCTGATCAACCGGGTAACGCCCGTAGAGCTTTACCTGGAAGAAGCGATAAAGCTGGCAAAAGAAGTAGCTGCCATGAGCCCCCTGGCCGTAAAGATGGCCAAAGAGGCGGTGCTCAAAGCATTTGACAGCTCCCTGGAAGAAGGACTGCACTTTGAGCGCAGGAATTTTTACCTCTTATTCGCATCCGCAGACCAGAAAGAAGGCATGCAGGCTTTCCTGGAAAAGCGTGCGCCGGCCTTCAAAGGTGAATAGCCGGCCGTTTACGGCAGGCTGCTGATTAATGACCTTTATAATGAGTATTGTAACCATGACTATGAGAAAGCTCCTGCCTTCACTGCTGGCTACCTGTGTGCACATGTGGGCATGCGAGCAGCCTGTTGCCAGGAAAGAAAGAACACCTGCCCCGGAAAAAAACGGCAGCGTGCCTTCCGCGGATACCATGATCCCGGTCAGTGATACCGTCATTACCAACGAGGTCACCTCCTGGAGCCGCTTTGAAGATTATACCGGCCGTTATGCCGGGGAAGTGGACCTGCTGGAAAAAGAGCCCCTGAAAGAGCGTTTCCGGGCGTTGCTGGGCAGGGATACCGCGGCCTTTATGCACCGGTACCAGGTGGCGCCCCCCATAGAGGTGGAAGCCGGCATCCTTTTTAACGAGGGCTGCAGGCCGCACCACTGTGCTACGGATGAAGCCGCCCTGGCTATAGATATGAACCGCGATATCATCTATGCCGGTATCGCCATTAACGGCAAGGTGAAGATCTATGCAGAAAAGGAGGATACAGCCGCTCCCCTGCCTTTTAGGGAATGGCAGCGAAAATTTGTAAAGCGCCCGTAAAAGCCCGGCTGCTGTGCTATTGCAGGGGGATGGGCTAACTTACGTTTCCCTAAAATGTTACGCCATGAAGAAATTTCGCCTGTTCCTGTTCCTGCTGGCCCTGGCCACCGGTGTAATGGCTGCCGTTGCCGGCGCCCGCGCCCGCGTTACTCCCTGGATCTATATTGACCCGCAAAGCGACGGTACCTACACCCGCATACCCGGCGCCAGCTACAACCTGCGTTACTGCCAGCCGCATGCCGGCACCTATTGCTTTTACGGCACTACCAGCGGCAACCTGCCCACTACGCTTACCCGGCAGCAGGTAGACGCTTATGTGAGCAACGGCGTATTGTCTGCCCACTACCCGGACAAACGGTACGAGCCGCTGATCATCATTGAATAAGCGCATAAAAAAAGGCAGCATCCTGCTATGGACGCTGCCCTTTTGTATGCATTATCAATAACAACTAGTTAAACTTCTTCTTCAGCTCCATCAGCTTGGCCTGGAAATCGTTCAGGGGCGCTGCAGGCCTGTTGCCCGGCTTGTCCCTTCTTTCCCTGCGCTGGCCGCCACTGCCGCCGGAAGGTGCTTCATTGTCCTTCATGGACAGGGAAATACGCTTGCGGGCCGGGTCTACTTCCAGCACCGTCACGGTTACCTTCTGGTTCAGCTTCACCACCTCGTTAGGATTGCTCACAAACTTGTTGGACAGGTGGGAAATGTGCACCAGGCCGTCCTGCTTCACGCCAATGTCCACAAAAGCGCCAAAGGCGGTGATGTTGGTCACTACGCCGGGCAGGGTCATGCCGGGCTTCACGTCCTCTATCTTGTGAATGCCTTCCGCATATTCAAAGATGGATATTTCGTCGCGGGGGTCGCGGCTGGGTTTGTCCAGCTCCTTCATGATGTCCTCCAGGGTCAGCAGGCCCACTTCCTCGCTCACGTATTGTTTCAGGTTGACCTTTTTGCGCAGTTCCTCCTTGTTCATCAGGTCCTGGATGGTGCATTGCTGCTGGGCGGCCATGGCTTCTACCAGGGCATACCTTTCGGGGTGCACGGCGGAGTTGTCCAGCGGGTTGTCGCCGTTCTCGATGCGTAAAAAGCCGGCGCACTGCTCAAAGGCCTTGTCGCCCAGGCGGGGCACTTTTTTCAGCGCGGCCCGGTTGCGGAAAGCGCCGTTCTCCCTGCGGTATTTTACAATGTTCTCAGCCAGGGAAGGGCCCAGGCCGGAGATGTAGGCCAGCAGGTGCTTGGAAGCGGTATTCAGGTTTACGCCCACCATGTTCACGCAGCTCACCACCACGCGGTCCAGGCTCTGTTTCAGGTGCGACTGGTTCACGTCGTGCTGGTACTGGCCCACGCCAATGGACTTGGGATCTATCTTCACCAGCTCGGCCAGCGGGTCTATCAGCCGGCGGCCGATGGATACGGCGCCGCGCACGGTTACGTCGTGGTCCGGGAATTCCTCCCTGGCTACCTCGGAAGCGGAGTATACGGAGGCGCCGCTTTCGTTCACCATGAACACGGTGATCTTGGCGCCGAAGTCGATCTTCTTTACAAATTCTTCTGTTTCACGGCCGGCCGTACCGTTGCCTACGGCAATGGCGGCGGTATTATATTGCTTTGCCCATTTTTTCAGCAGGGCTTCGGCGTCATCGCGTTTATAGTTCTTTTCCAGGGGGAAGATCACATCGTGCGCCAGCATGTTGCCCTGTTCGTCCAGCGCCACTACTTTGCAGCCGGTCCGGTAACCGGGGTCAATGGCGATCACCGGCTTGGGCCCCAGGGGAGCGGCCAGCAGCAATTGCCGCAGGTTCTCGGCAAACACTTCAATGGCTTCGGTGTCTGCTTTCTCTTTGGCCAGGGAGCGGAACTCGTTTTCCAGGGAGGGGCGCAGCAGGCGTTTGTACGCATCCGTTACTGCCTTGCTCATGTGCCCGCTGCTGGCGTTATTGCCTTTGATGAACTGTTTGCTGATGATGTCTACGGCTGCTTCTTCCTCCGGTGCGATGGTGGCATAGAGGAAGCCTTCAGCCTCGCCGCGCAGGATGGCCAGCACCCGGTGGGAGGGAATGGCGGACAGCTCTTCCCGGAAATCAAAATAATCCTTGTACTTGTTGCCTTCCTCTTCCTTGCCTTCCACCACTTTGGAGGTAAGCACGGCGGTATGGGTAAACAGCTTGCGCAGCTTGTCGCGCAGCTCGGCGTTTTCGTTGATCCATTCGGCTATGATGTCGCGGGCGCCTTTCAACGCTTCATCAGCAGAAGCCACCTTGTCATTTACAAATTGCCCGGCCAGGGTGTCCGGCGCAGCTTCCTCCTGCTCCAAGATGGCTTTGGCCAGCGGCTCCAGCCCTTTTTCAATGGCCACCGTAGCGCGGGTTTTGCGTTTGGGCTTGTAGGGCAGGTAAATGTCCTCCAGCCCGGTCAGGTTCCAGGTGTTTTCCAGTTTCTCCAGCAGCTCGGGCGTCATCTTTTCCTGTTCGGTAATGGTCTTGATGATGAACTCCCGGCGTTCGTCCACTTCCTGGTAACGCTTTTTGAGGTCTTCAATCCGGCTGATCTGCACTTCATCCAGGCTCCCGGTCACCTCTTTCCGGTAGCGGCTGATAAAAGGTACGGTAGCACCTTCTGCCAACAAGTTCATGGTATTTTCCGCCTGTTTGGCAGAGATACCCAGTTCTGTTGAAATGAGCGCAATGTGTTTGGTGTTCATGAATTAACTAATAATAAATAACTAATAAGTATGGCTTTTGTGAAAGCCGGCCGCAAATGTAATTAAATTGACGCTGCCGGCAACGGAAAGTTGTTAACAGCCCTTCCTTCACCTGCGCCTCCGCATATCCGCACATTGCACATTCACTTTATTTCCTATTTTTAGCCCATGGAAATGCAAACAAACGCATCCTTTGACCGCCTGCTGCAGATCATGGACGACCTGCGGGAGAAATGCCCCTGGGACCGGAAACAGACCCTGCAGTCATTACGGCAGCTCACCATCGAGGAAATGTACGAGCTGGCAGACGCTATTACCGACAACGACTGGAGATCCATCAGGGAAGAGCTGGGTGACCTCCTGCTGCATATTGTATTTTATGCAAAGATAGGTGCTGAACAGCAGCAGTTCACCATACAGGATGTGATCACCGGTATCTGTAACAAGCTGATCCACCGCCACCCGCATATCTATGGGGATATACAGGTGGAGAACGAGGAGCAGGTAAAGCAGAACTGGGAAAAGCTGAAGCTGAAGGAGGGCAAAACCTCTGTGCTGAGCGGCGTGCCGGTATCCCTGCCCGCCCTGGTAAAGGCCATGCGGCTGCAGGAAAAGGCCAAACAGGTAGGCTTTGAATGGGACAATACCCGGCAGGTATATAATAAGGTGAAGGAAGAGCTGCAGGAGCTGGAGGAAGTGGTGGAGGCCGGCCGGCCTGATGAGGTGGAAGCCGAGTTCGGAGATCTCCTGTTTTCCCTGGTCAATTACTCCCGTTTCCTTAAAATTGACGCCGAGAATGCGCTGGAGCGCACCAACAAGAAATTCATCCGCCGTTTCCAGCAGATGGAAGCCATGGCTCGCAAGCAGGGCCGCCAGCTCTCAGAAATGACCCTGGCGGAGATGGATGGGATGTGGAACAGTATCAAAAAAACAGAATAATATGCTGATGTGCTGATGGATTTGCGCGAAACTTTGCATTTATCCATCAGCACATCAGCATATCAGCACTATAATGCCTGACATTAAAGAAATACGGATCTTCTTCCTGCGGCACGGGTACCTGCTGATCATTGCTGCCTGGTTATTCACCTTCGCTTTTTTATTCAGTAACTACTGGTCCTATTATTCCTCGCCGCAGGGCGTAAAGCGCAGCCTGGAGAAGAGCCTGCACCAGCGGGAGCTGTCGTTCAACGCGGTGGCGGAAGACACGCTGCTGATGAACCACCTGTTCCAGCGCACCTATAATGAAGAGGAGCTGAAGGAGCTGCATAAGAAGGATTACTACGTATTTGCCTACGACAGCAGCGCTGCCGGCCGCTGGCTGGTATTCTGGAGCACCAACCTGGTGCAGCCGGAAGACAACAGGCCCCTGCGGGAAGGCTCCGGCTTTGCAAAGCTGAAGAACGGGTACTACGAGGTGATCTGCCGCCCGCTGCCCTCGCCGGCCGGCCACCGGCGCTACCTGGTAGGGCTGATACCCGTGATGCTGGAGTACAGCATCAGCAACGATTACCTGGTAGACCATTTCTACGACAAGCCCGTGCTGGGCAGGGAATATGCCATTCACCTGCGCCCGCCCGGCATACCGGTGCTCAATCACAGGGACATTATCCTGTTCTACCTGCATTATGATCCGGCGCTCAATGCCCGTCCGCCCAACCTGCTCAGCGTGATCCTGCGGGTGCTGGGCTGTATCTGCGTGCTGATATTCATCAATCTGTTTGCCACCCTGCTGACCCGGCATAAAAGCCCGCTGGTGGGTTTCTTTTTCCTGCTGTTCATGGTGCTGTCGCTCAGGGTGCTGAGCTACGTGTACCCTTTTCCGTTCAACCTGCGGGCGCTTAACATCTTTACGCCTTACATCTATGCACGGAACGATATTTTTCCCTCCCTGGGCGATCTGCTGCTGAACGTGCTGCTCACCTTCTGGCTGCTGCTGTTCTTCCGGGAGCATGTAAAGACCATCAATGCCCCGGCGCCGGCCCGGAAATGGCAGCTGTGGCTGGTCATCGCCTTGTCCAGCCTGGTCATTTATATTGTAGGGCAGTTCCTTTCGGAGCTGATACAAAGCCTGGTGATAGATTCCCGGATATCCTTTGACGTAACCAACCCTTTCAGCCTCAACGAATACAGTGTTATCGGCTTTATCATACTGGGCTTTATCGCTTTCAGCTTCCTGTTCTTTTCGCAGATCATCAATTCCCTGCTGAATGAGCTGACGCAGTTCCATCACCGCACCAAGTATATATTCCTGGCAGCGGTAGGCATGGTATGGCTGCTGTTCCGCCTGCACAACCCCGAGCTGCCCTATTTCATAGCCATGGTGGTATGGCTGTTGCTGTACGTGGTGCTGCTGGATCGGTTTACCTACCGTTTTAAGGATACCCTGGGCGCAGTGCCCTTTGTTTTCTGGCTGGTGCTGCTTACCATTACCACCTCTGCCGTGCTGGTATATTATAATAATAAGAAGGAGCTGACCCTGCGGGAGCGGCTGGCCGCGGACCTGTCCAAGCAAAGGGACCCCTACCTGGAAATGCTGCTCAATGATGTGAACCGGAACATGGAAAGCGACCCGCAGATACTGTATTTCTTCCACGACCAGCGCAGTGGCAGCCAGCTGCCGCGGGAGCTGCTGGAGAACGGCCTGCAGCAGAAATATTTCAAGGGCTACCTGAGCCGGTTCAATGTGGCCTTCTATTTCCTGGACGATCAGGGGATGCCTGTATTTCCGTCGGACACCATCGATTTCCATTCCCTGAACCTGCAGCTACTCAAAAGGTCTGCGCGGATAGGAGGGGAAAGCGACCTGTACTACAAGGAGCGCAGCTTCAATGACTACAGTTATATCGGTCATAAAGTGTTCTACGAGGACAGCCTGCTGCTTGGCGCCCTGGTATACGAGCTGACCCCTGCTGCGGTAAACCCGCAGAAGCTGTACCCCGAGCTGCTGGTGGACGGAGAGATCAATGACCCGGAAAAGGAGTCTTCCACCGCCTACTCCTATGCCATCTACAACCGGGGCATACTGGTAAGCAACAACAATGATTTTGCCTTCCCTATCAAGCTATACCCGGCCGATATACCAACGGAGGATGTAACGGTCCGGAAGATGAACGGCCATTCCATGCTGATCTACAAAGCCTCCCGCGATAAGATAGTAATGGTGGTAAAGGACAGCCGCAACTTTATAGAGTTCATTACCCTTTTTGCCTGGATGTTCTGCCTGTTCCTGCTCATTATTGTTATTTACAGGCTGCTGGACCTGCTGATCAAGGCGCGCATGCGCATAGGGCCGCTGCGCTCCCTGGTGGATGTGAGCATCCGCAAAAAGGTGCACGGCACTGTTATTTTCGTGGTGGTATTTGCCTTCATCATACTGGGGGTGACCACCATCCTGTTCTTCATAGACCGTTCTGAAACCGAGAACCGGGAGCGCCTCAGCAAAACCATGAGCGAGGTGGCCGGCGATGTGGAAAAGGAATTTTACTCCCAGCGCAATTTTGATGCACTGGAAGACCTGTATGACCCTGTTTTCCAGGCGGGCCTCCAGGCCTCCATGAGCGATATAGCGGAAGACCGGGCGCTGGACATCAACATCTATGACCGTGACGGGAACCTGCAGGTGAGCACCCAGCCGCTGATAACGGAAAAGGGATTGCTGTCCCGCAAAATGGACCCCGAAGCCTACTTCCACATGTTCCGGCTGAACCGGATACAGTATATACAAAAGGAAAAGATAGGCAGCATGCAATACTTTTCCGGCTACGCGCCCCTGCGCGATACCACCGGCGAAGTGTCTGCCTATCTCAACATTCCCTACTTTGCCACGCAAACGGAGCTGAACCAGCAGATATCCAATTTCCTGGTAGCGCTGATCAACTTCAATGCGTTCATTTTCCTGATAGCCGGCATGCTGGCCCTGATCATCACCAACTCCATTACCCAGTCCTTCTCGCTGGTAGCGGAAAGGCTGCGCCATGTAAGCCTGGGCCAGCGCAACGACGAGATAGAATGGGACAAGGACGACGAGATAGGCGCGCTGGTGAAGGAATACAATAAAATGGTGCGCAAGCTGGAGGTGAGCGCCGCCCGGCTGGCCAAGAGCGAAAGGGAAGGAGCCTGGCGTGAAATGGCGCGGCAGGTGGCCCACGAGATCAAGAACCCGCTTACACCCATGAAGCTGAGCATCCAGTACCTGCAGCGGGCCATAGACAATGACAGTCCCAATGTAAAGCAGCTCACCAACAACGTGGCGCATACGCTGGTGGAGCAGATAGAGCACCTGGCCAATATCGCTTCGGACTTTTCCGCATTTTCCCGTATAGGCGAGGCCGTAAACGAGGAAATGCCGCTCAATGAAGTGCTGTATTCCCTGCATGCGCTGTACCAGGGGCAGCCGGGCTGCGAGATCATATATAATGCGCCTTCGCAGCAGTTCCGCATCTATGCGGATAAGACCCAGATGAACCGCCTGTTCACCAACCTGCTGCAAAATGCCATCCAGGCTATCCCCGAGAACCGGTCCGGCCATATTGTAATGCGGATGGAAGCTGCGGAAGACCCGCAATGGGTGATCGTGAGCGTGCAGGACAACGGGGAGGGCATCTCGCCCGAGATACAGTCCCGGATATTTGTGCCCAACTTTACCACCAAGAACTCGGGAACAGGCCTGGGGCTGGCTATGTGCAAGAATATCGTGGAGCAGGCGCGTGGGGAGATATGGTTTGAGACCCGGCTGAATGCCGGTACCACTTTTTATGTGAAGCTGCCGGTGATAGGGGGAAGTGGAGGGTGAAAGAGTGAAAGGTGAAGAGTGAATAGACTGGAAAAAGGTGCATAACGCCATCCTTCACCCTTCACCCTTCACCTTTCACCTTTCATTCTTCACTCTTAATAAAGCTTTCCCGGATATGATCCGGCAGCTTGCTGTCGATCATCTGCTGCGCCAGTACGATCATATTCTTGAAAGCAATGCCTTTTGAAATGCCGTGACCGATGATCACCGGGTGAGACACGCCCAGCACGGGGGTGCCGCCGTAGCTTTCAAAATCGAACTGCTCCAGGTATTCGTCTTTAATATTGCGTTTTACGGCTATGTCATGGAAGGATTCCGCCATTTTAAGCACCACGTTGCCTGTAAAGCCTTCGCATACGATCACATCCGCGCGGGGATTGAAGATATCCCGGCCTTCCACGTTGCCAACAAAGTTCAGCAGGGGGTGCTCCTTCAGCAGGGGATAGGTGGCCTGTGCCAGCAGGTTGCCCTTGCCTTCTTCCTCCCCGATATTCAGGAGCCCCACGGTGGGATTGTTGCGGTGAAGGATATATTTGGCGTACAGGGAGCCCAGCACGGCAAACTGCACGAGGTTTTCCGGCTTGCAGTCCGCGTTGATGCCCACATCCAGGAGAAGGCCATAGGTACCGTCTTCCCGGGGAATGGGGGTGCTGATAGTGGGCCTTTGCACGCCCTCGATCGCTTTTATGGAATAAAAGGTGCCTACCATCATGGCGCCGGTGTTGCCTGCGCTGATGAAAGCATCAATTTTGCCGTTCTGTAAGAGGTGAAAGCCGATGGCAATGGAGGATTGCTGTTTTTCTTTCAGTGCTTTGGTCGGGTGCTCATGCATGCCTATTACCTGGGATGCATGGATCAAGGTATAGTTGGACGGGTCTATCCGGGCGTCTGCCAGCAGGGGCTTTACCGCCTGCTCGTCGCCGATCAGTACCAGGTGTACATCTGCCGCGCCATTTGCCAAAAATAATTTTACTCCTTTTACTGCTTCCTGGGGGGCAAAATCACCTCCCATCATATCAAGCCCGATTCGCATGTAACTTTAATTTGTCTTATAGGGTAGTAGATATATAAAATTACGCTTAATGCTGAACGCATAACGCTTAACGCAAAATGCAGGATGCGTTCAGCGTTATGCCTTAAGCGTTCAGCATTGAGCGTAATTATGCTGGCTTTGACATCAAAGTAAAATCGTCAGATTATTTCGTGCTGCCCTGTTTTTCCAGCACGACCTTGCCTTTGTAGTACAGCTTGTTCTCTACCCAGTGAGCACGGTGCCTCAGATGCACTTCCCCAGTTGCGCTGTCGGTGCTTAACGTATCCGCTACCGCCTTGTAATGCGTTCTTCTCTTCGCTGATCTTTGCTGAGAATGTCTGCGTTTAGGATTTGGCATTGTATTTAGTTTTTGAGTGTTTCTTTATTTTTAGGTAAATCGTCAATAGTGAATAGTGAATGATTGTGTTATGCTCCATTTCCAGCCCATTCACCTTTCACTTAATTATCCCTGAATTTGTCCAGATCTTTCCAGATCGGGTTCTTTTTGTTGCCTTCCTGCTGGTTCATCTTTTCCAGCATTTCCAGCACTTTTGGATTACAACCGCTCTTACCGTTTGCGTCGTCCGGGTGGATGCGCTGCATGGGAATGCTGAGGTTGATGAACTCATAGATCCAGTCTGCCACATTCAGATGGGACTCGGTCTTTGAAATATATGTTACATCCGGGTCCTCGTCGCCTTCCAGCTCTTCGGGATTTTCCACCAGCTTCACTACCTGGTCAAAATCATCCCATAATTGCAGCTCAAAAGGTTCCCCGCAGCGGTCGCAAGTTACGGTAACAGTACCGCCTATCTCGAATTTTAGCAGGAAAAAATTGCTTTTCTTGTCAAATTGCAGCTTTACCGTTGCCTGGGCATTACTAAAATCCTGCGGACCGTAATTTTCAAAAAAACTATCCGTAATTTGGTACTGAAAGGTATGTACTCCGGGCTTCAGTCCTACAAAGGCGATATCAAATTCTCGGAGTTGCTTCATCTGAAAAATAATTTAAAATTTCAGCGACCAGATGAAACTCGCGCAAAGTTATTTACTTTTAAGAAAGAACTAAGGCTTGTTTCATATTAATTTCAGTCCTCCACTTTTAGAGGGATGCAAAGGTAACTAAAATATTCGTAAATGTAAAAATTTACTAGATTTGTTGATTATCAATGTTGCCGGAGGGTATCACACGGCGCGCAGCATCTATCGCTATGAAGTCCTTACCAAATACCCCGTTCCAGCAAAATAACACCATGAAGGCCAAAGTTAGAATGGGACACCGCAATACGCCATCTGTGGAGGCTAATATGCCAATTACGGATGTGGCGGCTGTTTTTTCCCTGCCTTTGTCGGTATTGCTGCAGCACACGAACGCCGGCATCTTCCTCACCGACGCCAAACACCGTTTCATATGGGCTAACCCCGTTATTATCAATGCATTTGACCTGGGGCCGGGCGGGGCAGCGGTGGTCAGCCAGCCCTACGCGGCCGTGATCCGGTTCTTCCGCCAGCACGTAAAGGAGCCGGACGCTTTCGAGGCCCGGATGAAGGAGCTGCGCCGCCGCAAAAAGCCCTTTTTCGGCTGGGCCATCCCCTTTACAGACGGCCATATCCGGGAGGTAAGCTACATGCCCCTGCTGGAGAACGGCATTTTTAAAGGCAGCGTGTGGCAGGTGGTGGACGTAACCCGGCACCGGGTAATGCAGCAGGAGCTGGAGCGGGCCCGGCAGGAGGCCGAGGAGGCCCAGCGCGCCCAGAAGGATTTCCTGGCCAATATGAGCCACGAGATACGCACTCCCCTCAATGCCATCATTGGCATGTCGCACCTGCTGGAAGAGACCAGCCTGGACGCCCGGCAGGAGGAATATGTAAAAACGCTGAAGCATTCCTCCGGCATCCTGCTGGGGCTGATCACCGATATACTGGACCTGTCCCGCATAGAAGCCGGGGAGCTGCAGGTAAACCAGCGGGAATTTAACCTGGGTGAGCTGATCCAGTCGTTAAAGCACACTTTTGAGCTGAAAATGGGGCAACGGCCGGTCAAAATATCCGCCGCAATAGACGACCGGCTGCATCACCTGCTGGTAGGCGACGATACCCTGCTGAACCAGATACTGATGAATTTGTTGGGAAATGCTGATAAATTTACAAAAGAAGGCGAAATTGCGCTGACCGCCGAGCTGGAAAGCTGGCAGGAAAACCGGATCTGGGTGCGCTTCCGGGTATGCGATACCGGTATCGGCATCCGGAAGGACAAGCTGGAGCTGGTGTTCCAGAACTACAAGCAGGCGGAAAGGGAAATTCGCGAAATTTACGGGGGGACAGGCCTTGGATTGGCCATTGTGAAGCAACTGGTGGAAAGACAGGGGGGAAATATCCTGGTGGAAGAACAACCGGGCTTCAGAACGTGTTTTTCATTTAATCTTCCGTTCATTGACACCAATAAACCGGCCGTGTCCGGTGTACGGATGGGCAAAAGGCGCCGGCATATTGATTTCGGCGGGGCAAAAGTACTGGTGATAGAGGATAATCCTATGAACCTGCGGTACATTATCAGCCTGCTGGAGCAGTACAATATCCAGTGCCAGCTGGCCACCAATGCCCCGGACGCCCTTTATTTCCTGGACTCCAGGCTGTACGAGCTGATCCTGATGGACATCCGCGTACCCGGCATGGACGGGTTTGAGCTGACCAGGCGGATCAGGGCCGACGAAAAACTGCCCAATGTAGCCACGCCGGTAGTGGCCACTACGGCTGTAGCCATGGAAAGCACCGCTACTATGGCCCGGAATATTGGTATCACGGATATCCTGACCAAACCTTATACGCCGGATCAGTTATTGCAGATCCTGAATAAATACCTGAACGAAAATGAAGATGAAACCGCTTTATTGATGGAGGAAGAAGAAGAACAATACTTGAATGGCTACGAGTTCCACAAGGAGCTGAATGCAAAATACCTGTGTGCTTTGTACGAGAATAATATTGCCTATGCCGCGGACCTTTTTGAGATCTTCATCAAAACCATCCAGGGGGAAGTGCGCAAGCTGGAAGGTTTTGTGCAAAAGGGGGACCTGGACAGCCTGAAGATACAGGTGCACAAGCTGAAGCCCAACTTTGCCATGGTGGGCCTTACCTGGGTCAGCGACAAAATGCAGGAAATGGAGGATGTGCTCCGCGACGAGCCCACTCCTGCCACCACGCCCAGGATAATATCCCTGTATGCAGAAATATCCGCCGATATGAACAGGTTCTTCCCCATTATAGAGGAGGAATTCCAGCGCATGCTGAAGTTCATGAAAGAGCAGGGAGAGCAGCTGGGGGAAAAGTGAAGGATGAATTCACCCTAGCTGCTCTCCCTGAGTATCTCCTTCACACTATCCACATAGCTGCCGCCGAAGAGGAGCACATGCACCAGCAGGGGATACAGCTGGCAGATGCCGATGCGCGACTGCCAGCCGCCAGCCAGGGGGTACTGTTCCTGGTAGGCATGGTAAAAGCGGTTGTCAAATCCTCCGAACAGGCGGGTCATGGCCAGGTCCATTTCCCGGTGCCCGTAGTACACGGCCGGGTCGTAAATGCAGACGCGGCCGTCGGGCCCTACCATAAAGTTGCCGGACCACAGGTCGCCATGCAGCAGGGCAGGGGGCTCTTCCGGGAATATGGAGGGCAGCCGCTTGCAAAGCTGCTCCAGCTGCCCCAGGGCGGCCTTGTCCAGCAGGTGCCGGTCAAAAGCCTGCCGGGCCAGCGGCATCAGGCGGTTAAAGGCATAGAAAACGGGCCAGTTGCTGAAAGGCGTGTTATATTGCTTCAGCGAGCCGATATAGTTGGATTCATAAAAGCCGAAATGCGATTGGGTGTTCCGGTGCAGTTTGGCCAGGGACGCGGCAAAGTCTTCCCAGAAGTCCGGTATGGCGCCGCCCTTGTCCAGGAAGGTAGTTACCAGGAAGGCCCGGCCGTTGGCCTTGCCATAGCATACCGGCTGCGGCAGGGTAATGGCAGCCGTTCTGCGCAGGGTTTCCAGGCCGCTGTATTCTTTGGCAAACATATCCGGGTAGCGCCGGGCGTCATTCAGCTTCAGGAACCAGGGGCCTTCATTGGTATCCAGTTTCCAGGTCTCGTTAATATCTCCTCCGTGTATCCTTTCTGCGTGATTAATCTGTATTTTCACTCCCGATTGTGCGGACAGCTTGACAGACAGTTCATGCAGCAATATGTCGTCGGTCATCGTTCTCACCGGTTATTTCATTATGGAACAAAAAGCTATTATCAAAAGGACTGCTACCCGTATAGGGATAACAGTTTTATGCCTGTTGTTGTTAAAGCTGTTATTCGCGGTAAGTAACGGTTTTGCTCTTTTCTACTTTCATAGGTTTTATGTTTGGATAAGTGCTGTTTTCAGACGTGTAACAGGAATAGTACCTTTTAGTGTCGGCGATCTAATATATACTGCCTGGTTTGTAACCGCCGTAATTTTTTTGTTAAAACTATGTTATAAAATCATCCGTGCACGCTGGCAGGAGGCCGGTTTGCACCTGCTGAGAGGGCTGGGGTTCCTGCTGAGCGTGTACCTGGCCTTCCTGGTGCTGTGGGGCTATAACTACCGCCGGCACTCGCCCGCCAGGGGCCTGGGCCTGCAGGTAAAACCCTACACTACGGCCCAGCTGTACCGCCTGGCAGACACGCTGGTGCAGCAGGTGAACGGGTACAAGGCCGCCCTGGGCGATACCCTGGGCGCAACGGCTCCTGACCGGGACAGCGCGCAGGTATTCCGGCGGGCGATACAGGCTTACCGGGAAGCAGCGGTACAGTGGCCGTCACTGCAATATGAATATCCTTCCATCAAGCCGGCCCTGTTTGGCCGGTGGCTCAATTATATGGGGGTCACGGGGTATCTCAATCCCTTTACCAATGAGGCGCAGGTAAACACCACCACGCCTTTTTTTATGCAGCCGTTTACCACCTGCCACGAAATAGCGCACCAGCTGGGCTATGCCCCGGAAGAAACCGCCAATTTCATTGGCTACCTGGCGGCCAGCCAGGCGCAGGATGCACGTTTCCGTTATGCCGCTCATTTCGAGATGTTCCTGTACAGCACAGGGCAGCTCTCCCGGCGGGATACCGCCCTGGCCCGGCAGGTATGGGACCGGGCCGTGCCCGGCGTGAAGGCGGACTACAAGGTGCTGACGGATTTTTATAAAGCGTACCGCGGCCCGCTGGACGATTACTCCCAGCTGCTGTACGACCAGTACCTGAAGGCCAACAAACAGGAAAAGGGGATCTACAGCTATAGCGAAGTGGTGGGGTGGTTGATAGCGTACCTGCGCATCAATTAAGCAGCAGGAGGTTCACACTGCGCTGTAATATATTAAAAGCGATCTCCGCCATGAGGTTCTCCCGGTCCAGGGTAGGGTTTACCTCCGTGATCTCGAAGCAGCAGATCTTGCGGTGCTGCATGAACTTGGCGATCAGGTCTTCTGCTTCCCTTTCCCGCAGCCCGTTGCTCACCGGGGTACCGGTGCCCTTGGATATGGAGGCGTCCAGGCTGTCCACGTCAAAGGACACATATATATAATCGCAGTCGCTCAGGTAGCGGAATACGGAGCGGGAGATGTTCTCCGGGCCCTTGCGCCGTACTTCGCTGGTGGTGACCACTTTCATACCGTATTTCTTGATGAGGTGGTCCTCTTCCTTCTCATAGTCCCGCAGGGAAATGAACACGATGTCTTCCGGCAGCACCTTGGGCGCTATTTTGCCAATGTGCTTCAGCGCGTTCCATGTTTTGGCCGTATTCTCGTCCAGCTCATGCGCTTTATACTCCAGGTTGTCCTCCGCAATGGAAACGGCCAGGGGCATGCCATGCATGTTGCCGGACGGGGTAGTGTAGGGGGTGTGGAGGTCTGCATGCGCATCTATCCATATTACGCCCAGCTTGGATTTGGGATGGGCCATTTTCAGGCCGGCAATGGTGGCCCCGGCTGTGCTATGGTCGCCGGACAGCACCACCGGGAACCAGTTGGACTTTACGGTATCGCACACGCTTTTGCTGATGCGCTCATACAGGTTATAGATGCCTTTGATGCGCTTGGCAAAAGGGGATTCTATCGGTTCAAACAGCAGTTTGTTCTCTGTTTCGATCACTTCAGAGGGGAAGTGCACAAAAAAGTTGCTCATGAAGTCCAGCGCCGCAATCTTGATGGCGTCTATGCCCAGGCTGGCGCCCCGGGTGCCGGCGCCTATTTCCGATTTAACCTCAATGATTTTGATGTTCTTCATATCCGGCAAGCTACTGGATTTTTAATTCACCGGCGGAGGCCCCGTTTTGTTATGCTTTGCACAAAGCAGCGGGAAATACTGAATCAATTCCAATAAGGTTGCGTACTTGTAAGAATTTGTTCAACGTTTAGGGATGAATGATAAATAACATTGAATTTTAATGTGCCGATATGCGGATGTGCTGATATGCTGATGATGAATGCCGCGATTTTCCTACATTAGCACATTCGCATTATCAGCACATCAGCATATTAACAACACCACATCAAAACAATTATTACTATGAATTTTCAACTTTCGGAAGAGCATTTAATGATCCAGAAGGCCGCCCGCGACTTTGCCGTGAATGAGCTGCTGCCCGGCGTGATCGAGCGGGACGAGCAGCAAAAGTTTCCTGCCGCGCAGGTGAAACAGCTGGGCGAGCTGGGATTCCTGGGCATGATGGTAGACCCTAAATACGGCGGTGCAGGCCTGGACACTATTTCCTATGTGCTGGCAATGGAAGAGATATCCAAAATAGACGCCTCCACCTCCGTATGTATGAGCGTAAACAACTCCCTGGTATGCTGGGGGCTGGAAACCTATGGCAGCGAAGAGCAGAAACAAAAATACCTGGTGCCCCTGGCCAAAGGGGAAGTGATAGGCGCTTTTTTACTGAGCGAGCCGGAAGCCGGATCAGACGCCACTTCCCAGCGCACCATGGCGGAGGATAAAGGCGATCATTACCTGCTGAACGGCACCAAGAACTGGATCACCAACGGCAATTCCGCCAGCACCTACCTGGTGATCGCTCAAACGCACCCTGAAAAGGGCAGCAAGGGCATCAACGTCTTTATCGTGGAAAAGAGCTGGCCGGGCGTAACGGTGGGTGCCAAGGAGAACAAGCTGGGCATTCGCGGCAGCGATACCCACAGCATCATGTTCCAGGACGTAAAGGTGCCGAAGGAGAACCGTATCGGGGAAGACGGCTTCGGGTTCAAATTCGCTATGAAAACCCTGGCCGGCGGCCGCATCGGCATTGCTTCCCAGGCGCTGGGCATTGCCAGCGGCGCTTATGAGCTGGCCCTGAAATATTCCCGGGAAAGGAAAGCCTTTGGCAAGGAGATCAGCCAGCACCAGGCCATCCAGTTCAAGCTGGCAGATATGGCCACCCAGATAGAGGCTGCCCGCCTGCTGTGCCTGAAGGCCGCCTGGGAAAAGGATAACCAGCTGGACTATACGCTTTCCAGCTCCATGGCCAAGGTATTTGCCTCGGAGACCGCTATGTGGGTAACCACGGAGGCTGTACAGGTGCACGGCGGCTACGGCTATGTAAAAGAATACCATGTGGAGCGCCTGATGCGCGACGCCAAGATCACCCAGATCTATGAAGGCACCTCTGAAGTGCAAAGGATCGTGATCAGCAGGGCCATATTGAGCTAGGCCCTGGCGCCTGGCCAACAGCTGAAAGCTAAGCGCTAATAGCTATTTTTGCAGCATGTCTATTAACTTACCCGTTTACCAGCAGCTGCGGGAGCAACTGCAACCCTATGGCGCGCGGCTGGTAGCTGTTTCCAAAACCAAGCCTGTAGCGGATATACAGGCGCTGTATGATGCCGGGCACCGCCTGTTCGGCGAGAATTACGTGCAGGAGCTGGTGCAAAAGCAGCCGGCCCTGCCTGTGGATATTGAATGGCATTTCATCGGTCACCTGCAATCCAATAAGGTAAAATACATTGCGCCGTTTGTGACCATGATCCATGCAGTGGACAGCCTGAAGCTGCTGCAGGAGATCAACAGGCAGGCAGCCCGCTACGGGCGGGTCATAGACTGCCTGCTGCAGGTGCATATTGCTGAAGAGGAAACCAAATTCGGCCTGGACGCCGCCGGCCTGGACACCCTGCTGCGGGAATGGCAGCAGCTGCCCCCGCAGGATCACGTGCGCATTGCCGGCCTGATGGGCATGGCCACCAATACGGAAGATACCGCCCGGGTACAACAGGAGTTCCGGCAGCTGAAAAGCCTGCATGCACAGGTAAAAGCCGATTATTTTGCCGGCCAGGACCATTTCCGCGAGCTGTCCATGGGCATGAGCGGCGACTACCGCCTGGCCCTGGAGGAAGGCAGCACCCTGGTAAGGATAGGAAGCATGATCTTTGGAGAAAGGAAGTTGTGATGTGCTGATGAAAATGCGGGGAATGAAATATCTTTAATCGCTCCAATCAATCAGCACATCAGCATATCAATAAATGTTATTTTTGCTTCATGACATCACTAAGACCATTCCTCTACCTGCTGGCATTGGGTGCATTGCCGGTATTCCCTTCATTTGCGCAGCAATCATTTGTGGACGGCCCCTGGCAGGCGCGCCTGCACCGGCAGGACGGGGCGGATATTGTATTTAACGCGGAGGTGAAAGACAGCGCCGGTAAAAAGGTGCTGTACGTGCTGAACGCCGGCGAGCGTATGCTCGTGGACGATATACAGCTGAAAGGAGACTCCCTCTTTATAAAGATGCCTTTCTTTGACTCCGAGTTCAAGGCGGCGCTGCAGCCGGACGGAAAGGTCAAAGGCCTGTGGATACGCCACCTGGCCAACCGGGACATGAACATACCCTTTACCGCCATACCGGGCGTGAAAGAGCGCTTCCGGCAGCACCTGCCTGCCAAAGGCAATGTAAGCGGCCGCTGGGCCACCTACTTTACCGCGCCTGATGGCACAGACAGCTCTTTTGCCGTGGGCGAGTTCCGGCAGCAGGGCAACCGGGTGACCGGCACCTTTCTGACCGCTACCGGCGACTACCGGTTCCTGGAAGGCATTATGGACGGCGATACGCTGAAGCTTTCCACCTTTGACGGGTCGCACGCCTATTACTTTACCGCGCGGCTCACCGCTAAGGGCACGCTGGAGCAGGGCGTTTTCTATGCCGGCATCGGCAACGGGAAGGAAATATGGACCGCCCGCCGCGACGATCAGGCTACCCTGCCGGACGAGACCACCCTGGCATCCGTAAAACCGGGACAGGAAAAGCTGGACTTTACCTTCCCGGATATGAACGGCAAGCCCGTGAGCATCCGGGACGACCGCTTTAAGGGCAAGGTGGTGATCATTACGCTGCTGGGGTCCTGGTGTCCCAACTGCATGGATGAAACGGCTTTCCTCAGCCAGTGGTACCAGCAGAACAAACACCGCGGCATAGAGATCATCGGGCTGGCCTATGAGCGCACTCCGGATTTTGAAAGATCCCGGAAAAGCCTCACCGGCTTCCTGCGGCGCTTTAACGTGCAGTTTCCCGTACTGATCACCGGCGCTACCCCCTCTGATCCGCAGAAGGCGGAAAAGACCTTGCCGCAGCTTACCGCTATCAAGGGATTCCCCACCACCATATTTGTAGACAGGCAGGGCCGCGTAAAAGAGGTGCATACCGGCTTTTCAGGCCCCGGCACCGGCGAGCATTATGAGCAGTTCAAGCGGGATTTTAATCGCCTGGTGGATGAAATGGTGAATTAATGTGCGAATGTGCAGATATGCGGATGTGCAGATGATGAAGAAAATGTTCATTCGCTGCATTCCATCTGCACATCCGCATATCTGCACATTCGCACATTCCCCTATTTGGCCTGATATTTGAAAATTTCTTTCCATACCGCTATGAACCAGGGGCTTTGTCTATTTGTTAAACCTTAAAATCATACACATATGAGCACAACGAACTTTTTATCAGGCGTGCTTGCCGGTGTGGCGGCAGGTGTAGTAGTGGGGCTGCTTTGCGCGCCCGACAGCGGGGAGGAAACCAGGAGAAAAATACGGTATACGGCTGGCAACTGGCGTTACCGGATCAGCAGGTTGCTGGGCAAGGGCTCTGATAACCTGGCGGAGCTGCGGCACGTTTTTGAGCACGAAGTGACCGGGTTGAAGGATGATGTGCGCGAACGTGTATTAAAACTCATAGATGAAAGCAAAACCTCTTACGATAAATTCAGGAGAGAGGCTTTGTCACAGAATAGCTGATGGCAAGCAGCACTGTTAATGATTCCTTTGTTGTTCCGGGAGATCACAGGTATCTCCTGGAATGAACAGGGGATTTTTTTTGGGCCGCCCTTTCCGCTGGTCTGATTTTGGTGACACATACCCCAAAACCATGTGTTATGCAAAGAAAGCACCCGGATACCGGCCATTCATCCAACCGTACAGACAATACCGGCAAAAATACTGCGCCCCGGCAGCCTGACCAGCAGCCGCCTGCGTCCCGGCCAAAGGACGACCCTACCTCTGCGCAGGATGATCCCGAACTGCCGGAAGACGAGAACATGATGCCTACCCAGGCAGATATCACTGCCAAGGAAAGTGTGGAATATTTTACGCCTTCAGGGGAATTCCCCGATCCGGGACTGGCGGAAGATACTGTTTCCGAAGAAGGAGACGCCACCCCGGAGATCATACCTGGTACGGAAGCAGACGTGACGCCTGCAGACCTGGACAACCTGGGCCCGCGTGATGAGGACATGGACCTGGGAGAAGATGAATCCGTGCGCAATAAGGACCTGCTGACCAGGCTGAAGGACCGGGAATCCGAGCCGGAACCGCCGGAGCAGCTGGACGTGCCTGGCGCTGAATATGATGATGCCGCGGAAAACCGCGGCGCAGAAGATGAAGAGAATAATGAGTATAGTGTGGATGATGATTGATTGATGTGCTGATATGCTGATGTGCTGATATGCTGATTAATAAAGAGAATATCAAAATTATTAGTTCGCCACATTTCATTAGCATATCAGCATATCAGCACATTGGCACATTACTTCAGCAGTCCCTTTACCAGCGCTTTCCACTGTGGTTTGGACAGGCCAAGGGAGGCTGTAAGGGCAATGAACAGGTTGCGCAGCTTATCCCACAAGCTGGAAGGCGACATGTTGGGCTGCTCGTTCCTGCCATATACGCTGGCCCGCACGCATTTGCCGGTCATTTCCACCACAAAGGAGCTGGTAGCGCTGTTATCGAAGAAATGGGCTGCCTTGCCCCTGACGTCCTGCGGATGCTCTACAGGCCTTACACGTATAGCCACATAAGCGGTATTGCCGGAAGCCGTGCTTTTGTCCTCTATCTTTTCTATTGCCACCCAGTCGTAGCCCCGGCCGGCAATACTGCCGGGAGCGGGCAGGTCAATGCGGATATGATCCCCTTCCTGCGCTTTATGATCTACTACCTGTCCTTCATCGTCTGTAAGCGTGAAGTTGGCAGACAGCGCGCCGCTCAGCTCATGCCAGCGGTTTACATCCAGCAGGCGTTCTTTGGCCAGGCGGTAGCGCTGCCGGCTTTCTTCAGCAGAAGGCAGCACAATGGAGAACGCTGTTTGCGTCTGAAAGCCCTTGTGCTGCGGCGGAACCGTTTTATTGTTTGGTGATGATGCTGTGATTTTCTTGTCCATGCTGTTTTTTTTAAGGCGCTTCCATCATAACTTCCCCTGTTTCCAGGTAGGCTTTAAAACGCTGGATGTCTTCCTCCACCATGCGCTCAAAGGCGGCATTCAGCAGCCAGGCCAGGCCGGCGCCTACATGGCCGGCGGGCGGACGGTAGGTGATCATGACCTCCACGTTCGTATGTCCTTCCGGGGTATCTTCAAAAGTGACCCGTCCGGCAGTAGCGATCATGGATTGAGGCACAGAGCGCCATCCCAGGAGATAGCCGGGCTCTTCCTTTACTATTTCGGCCTCCCATTCTACCGTGCCTACGCCGCCGGGGCCCCTGGCTACCCAGTGAGAATGCGTGCCGTCCTTTTCCTCCACCCGCTCCAGGTGCTGCATGAACAGGGGCAGGTTGCTCAGCTGCCGCCAGCTGTTGTACACTTCCTCCCTGGGCTTTTGGATCACCAGGCTGGTCCTTATGTTGATGGCGCGGGTATGCCTGTTCCTGCGTTCCTCTATCATCGCGGAAAGGGGACAGTTGCCGGACAGGCCCCTGTAAAGCAGGTAGCTGCCTACCGCCAGCCTGCACAAGCTGCCGAGGGGATGATGCCTGAACCGGCCCAAAGCGCTGCCGGCCATCAGGGAGCCGGCCACAATGGAGGCAATGCGTCCTTCGCGGCTTACATTCAGTACATTGCTGCTGTCGTATAAGGCGGTGGCGCCGGGCCGGCCATGCCCGTTCAATAATGTGTTAGGATGATCCATAAAGAATAATTTGCTGATGGTACCGCCAAAACCTTGCAATTTTTAGAGACGACCATTAATATGTTGATTATCAATATGTAAAGAAGTGTTGCCCGCGCCGGCATTGTGGAATAAATAATACGGGGCGTAGAAAAGGGGAAACGTGTAAATGTGCGGATATGCGGATGTGCAACTGCGCGGATGTGCAGGTGGAAGGCGGCGAATGAATGCATTTATGGCTGTGCTGATCTATTTGCTTCTCTGCATATTGCACATTTGCACATTTAATTTGTATTTTAACGGGATCTAATCGTACCATTATTATGCAAAAACTACGTTACGCCTGCCTGCTCCTCTTTACGTTGTCCGCCTGCGCGCAAACCCCTGCTGCACAGGAAAAGGGAGAATGGATACAACTGTTCAACGGCAAGGACCTGAAAGACTGGGATATCAAGATCGCCAAGCATGACCTGAACGACAATGTTGGCAACACCTTCCGCGTGGAGGACGGCCTGCTGAAGGTACGGTACGATCAGTACAAGGATTTTGATGAGCAATACGGGCATATCTTTTACAAGAAGAAGTTCAGCGCCTACCTGATAGCCGTGGAGTACCGTTTTACCGGCGAGCAGGTGCCCGGCGGTCCCGGATGGGCCATCCGCAATAATGGCGTAATGCTGCATTGCCAGTCTGCCGGCAGCATGGGCAAGCACCAGGATTTCCCCATCTCCCTGGAAATGCAGCTGCTGGGCGGCAATGGCAAGGACCCGCGTACCACGGGCAACCTTTGCACGCCCGGTACCAATGTGGTGATGAACGGCAAGCTGATCACCGACCACTGTATCTCCTCCACTTCCAAAACCTATCACGGCGACGTGTGGGTGAGGGCGGAAGCCCTGGTGCTGGGCGATTCCATAGTCCAGCACATTGTAGAAGGCGATACCGTGCTGACCTACACCCGGCCGCAGATAGGCGGCGGTTCGGTATCGCATTTCGAGCCTGCGCTGAAGCAGGACGGCAAGCTGCTGAAGGAAGGCTATATCGCTTTACAGGCCGAGAGCGCGCCTACGGATTTCAGGAAGGTAGAGTTATTTAACCTGGAGCCTTATATGAAGGACCCCGCGGCGCTGAACCGGGTGCTGCAGGAGCTGCGGCAGCGCGATACCAGTGCCACGGGGAAAAAAGAATAACTTTTACTGCAGCATCAGCCGGCGGATATACTTCACCGGCGCCTTGCCGTAGCTGAGGAATTGTTCGTGGAACTGTTTCAGCTGGAAACGGTCGCCCGTTTTTTCCTGCCAGGCGCGGCGCAGCTCAATGATCTCCTTATAGCCGGTATAGTAGCTGGTGAGCTGCACGCTGCTCACGCTTACCCTTTTCCATTTGCCTTCGGCTTCCGCCTGCTGCTGGAACGCTTCCTGCGTCAGCAGCCGGATGGCCGCCTCCTTGTCCATATTCAGCACATGCACGCTGTAATCCAGGATGGTATTGCATACGGTGCGCAGGTTCCATTTGTACCACATCAGCCACATTTCAGGAGCATGGTTGCCATAGCCGTTCTCCAGCATCATCTGTTCCGCGTACACAGCCCAGCCTTCCACCATGGCGCCGTTGCCCAGTATGGATTTAATGATGCTGGGCGACTGGTTGGCATACACCAGCTGGGTATAGTGGCCGGGAATGGCCTCGTGGATGTTGAGTATCTGCAGGATGTAATGGTTATATTCCCGCAGGTAGCTTTCCGCCCTGTCTGCCGGCCAGCCTTCCAGGCTGCCTACATTGTAATAGGTATTGCCGTCTTTGTCATAGGGGCCGGGCGCGCTGATGGATGCGCCGGCTACGCCGGCCATGTAGGCCGGCTCTTTACGCACTTTCAGGGGCTTGGAAGGGTCCAGGTACAGCAGGTCCTTTTCCTGTATGAACGCTGTGAGCGCCGGTAGCTGCTGTTCTATGGCCTGCTGAAACTCCGCCGGTTTGACATGCTGTACAGAGAGGGTGTCTATCATGCGTTTGATGAGCACCAGTGAATCTGCCGGCAGGACGGCATCTCCAAAGTACTTAGGCCACAGCTGCCGGCTGATGCGGGCCATTTCTCCATGCACCCATGCTTTGCGCGCCACCGCGGAATCATAGATCTGCGCAGCGGTGTAGGCGGACTGTATGCTGTAGTTGAACTTGGCTTCGTACAGCGCTTTCCCGAGCCGGAAGCTGCGCGGGTGTTCCGGGCGCAGGGCCTTGAGCCAGGCTGCATAGCCGCGTATGGCATCTGCCGCGGTACGGGCGCGTGCCAGCAATTGCTTTTTCTCTTCGGCAGACAGGCTGCTTTTAGCCAGGGAATCTGCCAGGTCCTTCTCAAAAATGGAGAGGCCGCCCAGGTTCTGTTCCTGCGCCAGGGCGGTTAGCTCCGGCACCGGGTTTTTGATCTGCTGTTTGGCGGCCTCGTAGTAGGCAGGCACTGCGGCCAGCCTGCTGTAGAAGCTGCGCAGGCGGGTGTCCAGCGGTGCGTAGTGCTCATTCAATATAAAAGCAAAAGTGCCGCTGACGTTGTAGTCCGATGGGTCCCATTCCTGTGTTCTGGCTGTTTCAATGCCCCATTTGATAGCCGCCAGCTTGTTCTGAATCTGGTAATAGTCTATGAGCAGGGAAGCGCCCAGCTGCGTGGTATCGTAAGCCGCCAGGGAGTCCTGCTGGCGTTGTACAAAGTCCAGCTCTGCCTGCAGGCCCGCCGCATCCGGTATGGGCAGCACGCTGTCGTATTTGTGATATCCTTCTGAAGTGGCCCAGCCGGGATACACTTTCCACAAGTCTGCAATAAAATGCTCCTCGTACCGGCGGAAAGCCGCATTCTGCGTAGTGTCTGCACCGGCAGCCGCAGTTTGCTGCCCGGCATTGTTGCAGGCCGCCATCAGGGCAGACAGGGCCAGGATGTTGAACAGTTGTTTTTGCATATACGGTTGGTTTTATGGGGCGGGGGTGAGTATACCCAGCCATCCGCCGCCTTTGCTCATTTGAATGGTGATATGATCTGCGGGTGTAACGGTCTCTTCCCGGAAGCGGTAATCGGCCGCATGCCGGTCTGCGTTGATCCCGTCTTCCACGGCTTCCAGCCGGTAGCTTTTGCCGTTGAGGAAGCTGAGGTCCAGGTCCAGCTTGCGGGCATCCCAGTTGGTCATGGCGCCAATGTACCAGGTATCGCCTTTCCTGCGGGCCACAGCCACATACTCGCCGGCTTTGCCATGCAGGGCTATGGTGGTGTCCCAGGTGGTGGGAATACGGGAGATGAACTGTGTATATTCCGGCTCCTTCAGGTAATTGGAAGGATTGTCGCACAGCATTTGCAGGGGGCTTTCATACACGGCCATCATGGCGGCCTGGTGGCAGCGGGAGCCCTGGCTCATGGGCGCTGTCCATACGGGATGAAAATTGCGCTTGCTGGCATTGAGCATTGCGCCGGGCGTATAATCCATAGGGCCGGCCACCATGCGGGTAAAGGGCAGGGTAACGTCGTGCGCGGGCGTTATATTGCGGCCCCATTTGCTGTTTTCGAGCCCCTGCACGCCTTCATAGGAGATCACGTTGGGATAGGTGCGGTTGAGGCCCACCGGCTTGAACGCGCCGTGAAAATCCACCAGCAGCCGGCGTTTGGCGCATTCCTGCGCAGTACGCTCGTAGAAGTTCACCATGTATTGCTCGCCCCGCATCATAAAGTCTACCTTGATGCCTTTCACGCCCCAGCTGGCATACAGGTCCAGCGCTTCTTCCATTTGGGCATCCAGGGCGTTCCACAGCACCCACAGGATCACGCCCACGTTTTTGCTTCTGGCATAGCGGAGCAGCTCCGGCATGTCCAGCTGCGGAGTGGAGTGCAGGATGTCGAGGGTGGTGCGCGTCCAGCCTTCGTCCAGTATAATATATTCGAGCCCGTATTTGGCGGCAAAATCCACGTAGTATTTATAGGTAGCGGTGTTGATGCCGGCGCGGAAGTCCACACCGTAGATATTGTTGGCATTCCACCAGTCCCAGGACACTTTGCCGGGCTTTATCCACGCGGTGTTCTCCACTTTACAGGGCCTGGCCAGCTTGTATACCAGGTCTGTTTCCAGCAGGCCTTTATCGTCGGGGCTGATGATAAGGGCACGCCAGGGAAAATTGCGGGTGCCGCTGGTGCTGGCAATGTAGTCCGCATTTTCCAGTATCCTGGCTTCCCGGTCGCCCACCAGGGAATCGCGGAGTATTACGGGCGGGAACTTTGCGGTCAGCGCATTGCCGCTGGTACCGAATACGAACTGGTTGGGATAGTCCTGCAGGTCAGACTCGGTGATCATCATCTTCGTGCCTCCGGGAGTGCTGAGGTATACGGGCAGGCCGGCGTACAGCGTGGGCGCAATGGCTGCAATGGCGGTATCTTTAAACAGGTATTCGTAGTGGCTCTGGAAGGTAGGAGAGGGCTTGTGCTGTTCCATGGGCCACCAGCTGGTATAACCGTCCGGCAGCTGGTAGCGGACGGTTTCATTTTTTACTGTCAGCTCCTTGCCCAGCGCCGTTTCAAAGCGATAGGCCACGCCATCGTTATAGGCGCGGAAGCATACGCTGTAGTTGCCTTTGAAGGTGAGGCGCAGCTCGTTGTACTGTTCGGGAATATGCCTGTGCTTTACCGGTACAACGGCTTCGATCATCCCGTTGACCGTATTACGCTGTTGCTTTTTCAGCACCGGCGATTGTCCCAGCACCTTTCCATTGGCCAGCTCCAGGCTGATGGGCGAGGGGAGGAGGAGGGTTTCATTGTTGTAGGTAACGGACCATTGCAGCTTGTCGGTTACCTGGACCTTCACCGTGATTTTTTTGTCGGGCGAGGCCAGCTCGTAGTCCGCAGCGTGCAGTAAAGCCGGTGCACAGAGCAGGGCCAGTCCCAGTAAGATCTTGTTCATGTGGAATGCAGCATTTTTTTGTGATCCTGCAAAATAGGAAGGGATCATTAAAAATGGTAGCATTGTTTTGATGAAAGGCAGGCGGTATTTAGCCGGAAAAAAGGCGTTTGCACCAGGACCTCACCAGGACCTGACCACAGGTTTTCGGGGAATTTCCCTCTGTAAACACGGGAAAAGCAGGGCATCATACCGGGGAGCTGTTATAGGGGTTGAAGCCGGCAGCGGTATCTTCCTCCATCCTGTCTTTCCGCCTTTTTCTTTCCAGGAGGGCAGCCACCAGCGCCAGGGCAGTAAAAACAATGTTGAAGACCAGGTGCTGATCCCAGGACATTTCTTCCAGCACGCCGCCGCAGCTGCAGGGCAGCTCTGCGCTGAAGTTGAGGATGGCCACTATATAGCCGGTGAACGCCAGCATGAGCGCAAAGGAGGCGTACAATCCCCACAGCTTCCATTTGGGGATGAACAGCAGCACGGCCACGGCAAATTCCGCCAGGGGCAGTGCCCAGGCAATGAAGGGCGCAACGGGTGCGAGTATGGGGGAGGTGGCTATCTGTTCCTTAAAGACGGTATACTCCATCAGCTTGCTGATACCGGTGTATAAGAAGAGCACAATGAACAGGAGTGCAATGATGCCGGGAATGGTTCTTTTGAGCATATCCGAATTTAGGAAAAGGGCGGGAAAGGGGTGTTATCATTTGGGATATTTTTTGGTGGTCACTTGGGACACGATCTTTGTTTTCAGAAAAGGTGAAGTGTACCCGTAGTTAATTCCTGTTTACTTCTTAACTTACAGTACCGGTAAAAAAATTCCGTCGCAAGACGGGCCATTAAAGGACATTTTATTTTTTTCAGATGAGTAAGACCCTCCTCATCGTGATTGTTGTTGCCCTGTGCTCCCTCGAGGCATGGTCCCAGACGCTGCCATTCGCCCGGGTAAAAGGCCGTATAACAAATAAGGACAGCCCGCAGCCGTTAGCCGATGCAACAGTTGCGCTTTTGTATGTAAAGGACTCTTCCCGTGTAGCATCCGCTTTTACGGATAACAACGGTATGTTCCTGCTGGAAGGAGTAAGGGCCGGCCGCTATCAGCTGTATATTACGTACCTGGGCTACCAGCCTTTACTACAGCCTGTAACGGTGACGGCTACAGACACCCTGATCGACCTGGGTGTTATGGCGCTGTATGGAACAGGGGTAAATCTTAAAACAGTAGAGATCGTACAGATACGGTCCCCCATGGTGATTAAGAAGGATACATTGGAATTTAATGCCGCATTCTACAAAACCCGGGAAAATGCCGTGATAGAGGAATTGTTGAAAAAGTTACCGGGCATACAGGTAGCGCCGGATGGCACCATTACCGTGAATGGTGAAACTGTGAAACGGATACTGGTGGATGGTAAGCCCTTTTTTGGCGACGATCCCAAGCTGGCTACCCGCAACCTGCCGGCAGACATGATAGATAAGGTGCAACTGATCGATAGGAAGTCTGACCTGGCGCAGTTCACCGGTATCGATGACGGCAAAAGGGAGAAGGCCATCAATATTACGGTAAAAAGGAACCGCAAAGGCAGGTTCCTGGGTAAGCTAGCTGCCGGTTATGGCACTGATGAACGGTTTGCCGCAAGCGGGAACCTGAACCGGTTCAGTGAGGGCGAGCAACTGTCTATCCTGGGAGGAGCGAATAATGTGAATAATGCAAGCTTCCTGGAAGGAAGCGGGCAGGGACCGGGCAGCGGAGGGAATGGTATTACCAAAAGCTGGAACAGCGGGATTAACTACAGTAAGGATATCAGCGAAAAGCTGAAAGTAAGCGGCAGCTATGTAGTAAATAACAGCCGTACGGAAAATGAGCGTAGCAGCGCCCGGCAGAATTTATTGCCCGATACCAGCTTTTATTATAACCAGGATGCGTATGCAGTGAATAATAATACCAGCCATTACCTGGATACCCGTGCAGAATTCAGGCCGGATAGCATGCACCTGCTGACGCTGGAGAGTAATTTCAGGCATGCCGCAACTGATAATTTCCAGGAGAGCCTTTATGAGAGCCTGGGAGGCAATCAGCAGCTGGTGAATAGTGGTACAACGCGTAATACCTACAACAGCAGTGCGCCCAGTTTTCATACCTCCCTGTCTTTTGCAAAGAAGTTCCATAAACCCGGCAGGGCTTTAAAGAGCAACCTGACCTATGGATACAATAGCAGCCGGCAGGAAGGCTATAACAGGTCGTACAACCTGTTTGTAGTACCGGGTGGCGATATTGACAGTGATACGCTGGACCAGCGAAATGATATGGATAGCCGCCATCGTCTTTTATCATTATATACCTCCTACACAGAGCCGCTGTTTAAGGACCATTTCCTGGAATTGGTGTATGTCTACAGGCATAATCATACATTGGCAGATAAGCTCACCTATGACTATAACGCTGCCAAAAAGATCTATGACCGTCTGAACGATAGCCTGAGCAATTCCTTTGAGAATACTACCAATGTACACCTGGCCGGTATGAATATACATGCCCGAAAGGCCAGTTACTATTACTACCTGGGGTTTAGCTTGCAGTTTAATGGGCTGAATAATTACAACATCAGTGAGCGGGAGCGATTAAACCAGCATACAACCAATTTTGCTCCTTTTGCGGTCTTGGATTATGCTTTCACCGATAATAACCGGTTGCATTTCACTTATTCAGGAGGGGCGCTCACGCCCACTGCAGAACAATTGCAACCGGTGCCGGATAACAGTAATCCTTTGTACATAAAGCAGGGCAATCCTGATCTGAAACCGGCTTTCCTGCATAGCATCATGATGGACTATAAGGCGCTTACCCCGACTACGATGTACGCTTTTACCGCCAGCATCAATACAGCCATCACAAAAGGGAAGATCGTGGAAGCCAACTGGTTCGATTCCCTGGGCCGGCAGGTAAGCCAGCCTCAGAATGTAGACGGCGCCTATAGCATTAATGCCAACCTGGTGAATACTTTCCCGTTGAAGAAGCTGCAAACGGCCATTAATCTTAATACAGCTTTGGGTTTTAAAAGGGATATCAACTATATAAACGGCGTAAAGGGCAATATGGATAATTTCAATATCACCCAGGGACTTGGCTTTAACTATACCCATAAGCAGTTGTTTGACATAGGACTAGCAGGAAATGTGAACTACAACGGGGTGCGGTATGCATTACAAAAGAATAATAATACGAATTACTTCAATTATTCCTGTTCGCTGATCGGTAACTTAAATCTTCCATGGGGGTTCAGCCTGGGTGGTAACCTGGACTACCGGCTCAATACCGGCCGGGCAGCCGGCTATAACCAGGACGTGACCATGTTAAGTGCTTTTATATCAAAAAGTCTCTTCCATAAAAAAGCATTGATCAAACTGCAGGGGTTTGACCTGCTGAACCGTAATGTAAGCATCAGCAGGAATGTGGGAGAAAGTTATATAGAAGATGTGCAGACCAGGGTATTACAGCGGTTCTTTATGCTCAGCTTCTCTTACTTTTTCAAACCGGATGCTGATCAGTAAGCATCTATTTAATATGCAACTTTCCTTCCTGGTCAAAATAATAGTCTGCGCCGGCAGAGCAGGTGAGGTCTTTCATCAGGTACTGTATGGGTTGCTTACGATCGATTACACCGTAGTAGTGCAGCGTATCGGGTACCGTGCGTTCTATCAGTATGCTGATGCCGTAGATCCGTTCTGCCATCCGGCATACTTCCCGTAGAGATTTCTTCTCAAAGCGGTAGATGCCGTCCCTCCAGGTTAAAACAGTATCACTGCTAAAGGGAGATACCAATAGCTGCCGGCTATCGGTATTCAGTGAGGCAATGTAACCTGGGCGCAGTTTTATTACCTGCCCTCCGGGGGTGGTGATGGCAACCCTGCCGGATACCAGGGCCGCGCTGAAGCTGCTGTCATAAGTGCGGACGTTAAAGCGGGTGCCCAGCACCTTTATGTCTGCACGGGTTGTATGTACAATGAAAGGCCTTTCGGGGCTGGCGGCTACGTTAAAGAAAGCCTCCCCTTCCACATACACCTCCCGGCGGTCTTGTGAAAAGCCAGCCGGATACCGGAAGGTGGTAGCTGCATTCAGCTGTACTATAGTGCCATCCTCCAGTTCAATGGATTTGTGCTGACCGCCTGCAACTTCAATGGTATTCCATTGGTGAGGCGCCTGTTCGTAGTATGAATAGAGTAAATAACCGGCGCCGGCAATAATCAACAAAGCGGCGCCGGCCGCTATAGTCAGAGGGAATTGTCTTTTTGCGGGAGCCGTCCATTGCGCGTTAATGGAGGTTTCCTCAATTTCCGACAGGATCTGTCTGGCCTCAGCATTTGCTGCCAGCATACGTTTAATATAGGTGTTTTCTCTTCTGGAGGTCATTCTTTCCCGCTGCTTTAGCAATAAAAGAACAAAAGCTTCATGGTCAAATTCACCTGGATTTTGCCGGTAGTTTTGGAAAGGAGGAATTGTAGTTTTCAAGGGTAACGGATTTATAGGGGTACCTGTTTTAGAGATCCATAGCTCCGGATTTAAAAAAGAGCCGCTGGAAAGCGGCCCGGGAAGCTAGAATCTATTGGTGAAAAATGAAAATGATAACACAACTGTCATTTCATTGTATGTAGTGTTTTATTTGATCTTGTACCAAATACATTTGATTAACATATTAAACGAATGGGGCCGGAAAAGGTACCAGCTGGCCAATTTTTATTTCCAGGTCCTTTCCCCCCGTTTCATTTTTTCCAGGTTTTCCTTCAGGGAAGCGTCGGTTGCAAGGCTGACCGCTTTTTCCTGGTATTTGATAGCTTCTTCCTTTTTACCCAGCTTATACAGCAGGTTGGCATATGTATCCAGGTAGGCTGCCTGATCGCCACCTTTCAGGGAAAGCTGGCTCCAGTCCAGGGCGGGCTCCAGCAGGGCGGTATCATCTACCTGCTCAAAGGCGGTCCAGGCAAACTGGTTCAGTTCATCCGTTCTCATGTACTGGCCGTATTTGCTGACATACCCGGCAGCTGCTTTGGCAAAGTTGTCCCATTCCTGCCGGTTCAGGTAGTAAATGGTTTTTGCCCGCAGGAGTATCTCTTCTCCCGGCGCTCCGTATTTACGGGTATTACCGGCCAGCTGCTCCCAATCGGGTTGTGCGTTGGGCCTTGATACAGCCGGGTGAATATGATCCTGGTAAATAAGGTTCATCATTTTAACGGCTGCCTGGCGCTGGCCCAGCGCGCGGTCTATTTCGGCAGCATGCTCCTGTAATATGGCAAAGCCGGGATCCTGCGTGCTGCCGGTTACCTGCATAATATAGCTAAGGTCATCAGCGGAATAGGGCTTTTTCAGGCCGGCTATATACTCGGCAGCAGCTCTCCTGGCGCCAGGCTTGTCGCCTGCCTGCTGGGCGGTCATGGCCAGCTTGCGTAAAAAGGCGGGGTCTTTTTTACCCTCTATATATTGCTGCAATAAGCGGCTGTACAGGATGCCGGGGTCTGTAATGTCGGCGGCTTGGGCGGTAACGGCCGGGATGGCGCCCATATCAGCTACCAGGGAGCTATGGATCTTGCGCAGCTCTTCAAAAGGAACTTTGATCACTTCGCGGTCATAGGTCATCAGGCCATTCTGCTCTCCTTCCACATCAAAGGGCTGGGTATAAATGGAGCCGCTGAGCCCTTCCCGCTCCAGCAGCTGCAGGTGCTGGTTCATGATGGTATATTTCCCTTTCAGGCTGGATGGCGTTACCTGTATATATCCCCAGGCATTCATGGGGTTCCACTGGTGATCCGGTATAAATACGCCGATGCCGCCAAATTCGCCCAGGATGCGGGCCTTGCCGGGATGCGCCGGGGCGTTCATCGGATCAGGATAGGAGTGTACATCTGTCATGTCTGCACTTACCCAGGCGTTGGGAGAGGGGCTGCGCAGCTTTTCATTTACCCACAGCATTTCGCCGGAATGGCCGTTTATCAGCCGGGAGGGGTCTTTCTGCTTTACCCATTCTGTGAGGCGCTGCTGATCATAGGCGCCCCATTTTTCATTGAACAGCACCCAGGTGGTAATACAGGGGTGGTTGTGCAGCTGCTCCATAGTGGCCGCCACTTCCTTTTCAAATACTTCTTTGACACCTTCCGGCATATGGTGGGGCGGGTTTACAAAGTCCTGCCATACCAGCATGCCCAGTTTGTCACAGTGGTAATACCAGCGGGCCGGCTCTACCTTGATATGCTTGCGGATGGTATTAAATCCCATTGCCTTGATAGCTTTGATATCAAAGGCCAGGGCTTCGTCTGTAGGAGCGGTATACAGGCCTTCGGGCCAGAAGCCCTGGTCCAGTGTACCGAGGTTATAGGTATAGTGATTGTTCAAAAATATGCGGTCAAAGCCGGCGGCGTCTTTCTTCACTTCTATTTTCCGCATGCCGAAGTAGCTTTTTACCTCGTCTACTGTTTTACCGTTTTTAGTGAGCTGCACCTGCAGGTCATATAGAAAGGGATCAGCAGGCGACCATAGCTTTGCATTCTCTACTGCCAGCTGTATGTTAGCGCCGGGCGCTCCTTTGGCGGTGCTGACGGTCTTTCCGCCGGCAGTAGCTGTCAGCACTACTTCACAGTCTTCCGGTGCTTTTACGGTAACATTCAGCACGCTCTTATCAATATCCGGTGTAAGCCTGATATCCGCTATAGCAGCAGCGGGCACCACTTCCATCCATACTGTTTGCCAGATGCCGGTGCTGGGCGTGTAATAAATGTCCTTGGGGCTCAGCACCTGCTTGCCATGCGGGTTGGGTCCCTGGTCCGTGGGATCATACACTTTTACTGTCAGCTCATTATTGCCCGCCTGCAAGGCATCTGTAATGTCGCAGGTAAATTCCTGGTAGCCGCCGGTATGCTCGCCTACGGGTTTACCGTTCAGGAATACATGGGCCTGCCAGTCCACGGCACCGAAGTGCAGCAGGGCCCGTTCCCCGTTCTTTAAAGCAGGGCGGGCAATATTTCTTTTATACCAGAGATTTTGATGGGGGAGTACGGATTTTTTAACGCCGGACAGCGCGGACTCAATAGGGAAAGGCACCAGTATTTGTCCGTTGTAGCTGGAGGGCGCCGCTGCCTCTCTGGGCGTAATGGCATATTGCCAAAGGCCGTTCAGGTTTTGCCATTGGCTACGCACCATCTGCGGGCGGGGATATTCCTTTAAAGCATTGCCAGGATTTACCTCTTTGGCCCAGCGGGTTTGGATGTTTACCGGCTGCATCTGCCAGTTTTCCTGTGCGTGAGCGCTGAGCTGCAGCAACCCGATGAAAGCAAGGAAGGAAAGGGTTTTGGTAAGCTGTATCATTGTTTTAGTGATTGGTTGTATTAATGGAATTGTGGGGCATTTACCTGAAATGCAAGGTACCACTATTATCAAAATAATAGTCCACCTGGTCATCGGAAGCTTTCAGGTTTTCGAGGAATACTTTTAGGGGTTTGTTGCGGTCTATGGCTCCCATAAAGCTCCTTTTACCTACAGCCGCATTGTCCATCACCACATCTACGCCATACCAGCGCGGCAGTATGCGGCAAACCTCTTTCAGTGTGGCATCGTTAAACTCGTAGATCCCCTTGCGCCAGCTCAATACCTGCTCTGCGTCAAACCGGCTCACTACAGCCGCTTTACCCGGCGAGGAAACCAGCTGGTAGCCGGGTTTCAGCAGGGTATTGCCCTTTCCTGTCCTCATGCTGATGGCTCCGTCTACCAGGGCTACTTTCACCACCCCGGAATCATAGGTATTTACGTTGAAGGAGGTGCCCAGCACCCGCACACTGCCATGGGGCAGGTGCACAATAAACGGTTTGTCCGTGTTAGGCGCTACTTTCAGGTAAGCCTCTCCATTGATGCGCACTTCGCGGGCACTGCCGGTATACTGCATGGGAAAGGTGAGGGTGGTGGCGGAGTTAAGCTGTATTTCCGTGCCATCAGATAATACGACGTTGTAGTCTTTTCCTACCGGTACGATCAGCGTGCTTTGCCCGGCCAGCGGATCGCCGGCAGTGTAGTGGAGTGTTTTGTTGGCGCTGGTTAATGTGACGTCACCTACCTGTACCTGCTGTATGTCATTGGACAGGTCGATGATCTTTCCATTGGATAGTTTCAGCTGTATCTGCTTATGTTCGTTGGCAGTGGTATTGGTTGCTATGGGCTTACCGGCAGGCGAAGAAAAGAAATGCTGCGCTCCGAAGGCAGTCAGCAATACTACTGCCGCTATACCGGCCATGCGTAGGGCATAGGTTTTTCTTTTTTCCTGTTTAACCGACTGGATGATTTCCTGTGGGTCATCAGCGCACATACTTTCCTTTGCCTCCTGTATTTGTTGAGGGCCGAGGGCTTGATGCAGTTGCTGCCAGAGCGCAAAGGCTTCCTGGTTTTCAGCGATTACCCTGTAGAGGTGTTCCTTTTCTTCTCTGGTAATGATCCCTGCAATTTCATCCATCGTCAGGTCATGTATTTCGGCTGGGTTGAAATCCATCGTTATCTTTAAACGTATAGCAGCAGGAAAGGTACTAGATATGATGAATGGGAACCAGCTTTTCGCGCAGTGTTTTTTTGGCGGTGCCGAGCAGGTTTTTGATGGTCTGGATGGATTTCCCGGTTTGGGCCATGATCTCTTTATGGCTGAAGCCGCTTTGGGCCAGCTGCATAACAGCGCGTTGGGCAGTAGGCAGGTTGTTGATGGCATTCCTCAGCTCTGCAGACACCTCCTTTGCCACAGCAGGGTCTGCCTGTATGACAGGTTCCTTTACTTCATGCTGACTGGCATACTGCTGGAACTGGGCGGCTCTCCTGATGATGTCGATGCATTTATTCCTGATGCAAAAGCTCAGGTAACCTTTCAGGGAAAGGTGCTCTGGCAGCTCGGCTTTTTTTCTCCAGATGGTGGCAAAAACATCATGTACCGCATCAGCTGCGGCTTCCTTATCGCGCAGCTTGTAATTGGCTTCCAGGTGCAGCCGTGTGTAGTAGCGGTTGTAGATCTCGGAAAAAGCCCATTCGCTTCCGGCTTTTAGTTCCGACACCAATAATTCATCAGATGTTGGTTGCATATATAAGTCCCCCGAATGTTTATACGATGGTTACTAATAATCACATGACATATATGATACTTTCGCTGTGACAATCCAGCGTTGTTTTGGTGTATTCTAACGGGGTACCTAATGGATCTTGGCGCGAAAGATATAAAAACGGAAATATATTTTTTTAATTTTTTTATAATCGCTGCAACATCCATTATTAATGGTAATTGAGAGAGAAAAGGAAGTTTGCGTGAAAAGCTAACCGGTTTCGGTTCGTTTGGATTGAACAGAAAGTACATTCACCATTGATTCTATAACAGTTGTTATTGTTTTTTGCTACTTCGAATTTACGATAGTGCAATAGAATAAAACGTTAATCAAATATTAATATGAGGAGGAAAACAGTTGGTGAAAAGCCTGATTTTTTGTATTTTATATAGGCCGGTAATCCCTTAAATCTATGCTAACTTATGAAGCGCTTTTTCCTGTTTACCCTCTTTGTTTGTTATACGACCTGTTTATTTGCACAGCGGCTTCCGCTGGATACCAGCGTTTTAGATAAATGGCCTGCTGTTTGGGATCCCAGGATCAGCAATAATGGACAATATGCCATGTACAGGATACAGAACGAGCCGGTACATAGCTACACTACCGTGATCTGTTCCACGAAAGGAAACTGGGAAAAAAGACTACCTGGTGTTGGAATCGCCGTGTTTGCCGATGATAGCCGTACCGCGTTGTTTATGCAGGGTAAGGACAGTCTGTGCTTGCTGAGGCTGGGTAGGGATGATACCAAGTATATTGCACCTGTAAAAAATTTCAGGCTTTTTAAGCAAGGGAAGGAGGAATGGCTGGCTTACCAACTGCAAACGCCAGATAAAAGCTGGTGCTTAGAAACATGAAAAACGGTAAAGAAAGGGTTTTTGCCGGTGTTACAGACTATGTGCTGAGTAAGGACAGCCGTATTTTAGTTTTTAAAAGAGAAGCCGCTGAGAATATGCAGACGGTTAACCGGGTAGACTTAGATGGGAATAGTATGATTGTGGCTCATGTTATCTGGCAGGGAAATGCTGCATCGGGTTTTATTCTTGATAAACCAGGCCGGCAGCTGGCCTTTATTGCCGGAAATGACAAGGATACAGGAGATGAAAAGGCTATCTGGTATTACAATGCCAATATGGATAAAGCACTGCCATTGGCAAACAGGAAATCACCGGGCATGGATGGCCTGGAGATCGAAGGACTGTCGAGCTTTAACATAGATGGGAAGCGGCTGTTCTTTACTTTAAAGGAGAGCGCCGGCGCTGCCGTGGCACCCAAAGGGGTACAGGTGGATATATGGAGCTATCGGGATGCAAAATTGCAATCGCAGCAATTAGCAGAGCGCAAAGCAGGATATGCCCGCCCTTACTTTGGTTCAGGCAATTATGCAGCGGTCATGAATATAACAGCTGGCGTTGTTACCCGCTTACAGCAGGATGATGAAGAATGGTGGCCCATTCGTAATAGCCATAATGATGATTGGGGGCTTGTTACAAAAAGGATAGGCGATAAATGGGAAGCAGACTGGAGCCTGCCTGCCCGGCCAAGATATTACCTGGTTTCCACCAGGTCCGGCGAAAGAAAGGAAGTGGGCATCCCTTTTAACGGGATATCTCCGGCAGGTAAATACCTGGTTGGTGATGACGGCCTGGGAAATTTTTTTACCTATGAGCTGTCAACACATATTATACGGGATATCACCAGCAGTATTCCTGTGCCTGCTGGCGATGCCGGGTTTGATAAGCCGTTTTTGTCAGCACACCGGGGCCTGGAATTTTTGGGGGAGTGGTTAGTGAATGATGCCGGTATGCTGCTATATGACCGGTACGATATCTGGCAGGCGGACCCACAGGGCGTAAAGCCCCCGGTGAATCTTACCAATGGCTATGGCCGGAGGAATAATATTGTATTCCGATTGATTGGAGATGAGCATCGGACCTGGCACCGGGGAGAGCGGTTGATACTGGATGCATTTGATAACAGGAACAAGCAGAACGGTTTTTACGGCATGATATTAGGAAAAGCGCAGGACCCTGTGATGCTAACAATGGGCCCCTATGTGTATTATGCGCGCTCCCGGTTTTACCTGGATGGAGAAAGGCCGGTGAGGGCCAGGGATACGGCTATTTATTTGGTGCGCCGAGGCAGTGTAACAGCTTCGCCCAATTATTTCCGGACCACTGATTTTAGGCAATTCTTCCCCTTAAGCCATGTTAACCCCGAAAAGCGTTATAACTGGCTGCAAGGGGAATTGGTAGATTTCATAACGCTGGATGGGCGTAAAGAACAAGGAATATTGTACAAACCGGAGAATTTCGACTCCAGTAAGCGGTATCCAGTTATTGTCCACTACTATGAAACGATGTCGGAACGGCTGCACCAGTATTGCAGGCCCGGTTTCTCTGACGGAGATATTAATATACCCTGGTTTACAAGCCGTGGATACCTAGTATTTACGCCTGATATTCATTATACTATCGGGGCAGCTGGCCAGAGCGCCTATCATACCATAGTAGCGGCCGGTGCTTATTTATCCCGGCTTCCCTTTGTAGACGCCCGAAAAATGGGGCTGTCCGGACATAGTTTCGGTGGTTATGAAACCAATTATATCATTACGCATACCAGCATGTTTGCGGCCGCATGTGCGGATGCAGGGGCTGTTAACCTGATCGGCAGCTGGGGAAGCTATGAACGGAATGTAGGGTTCTCCCTGCATCATCTTCATGAATCTTCCTATTATCGCATGGGTGCCCTGCCCTGGCAGCAGCCGGAGTTGTATGTTAAAAACTCGCCGGTTTTCCAGGTGGGCGAGGTGACGACTCCGGTGTTGATCATCAATAACAAATTAGATGCGGTAGTGCATTTTGCACAGGGAGTACAGTTTTTTACCGGGCTATGCCGGCTGGGTAAAAAGGCCTGGCTGTTGCAGTATGAGGGGGAACAGCATAGTTTGCTGGATAGGAATAATAAGCTGGACCTGACTGTTAGGGTTAGCCAGTTTTTTGATTATTATCTAAAGGGTGCGCCTGCGCGAGAGTGGGTGGTAGGGGAGGAGCCCGCGAGAAGGAAGGAGTGATTAATAGTGTTTTGAAAGTCTGTGATTTGCCACGTTCCATAACTTAAACTATGTTGGATTAGTGCTGGCATGTTGCAACTTGATTGCTTAAATTGAAACACGGAAAGTACATCTTACCGAACAGGGGGCATTGGGAACCGTTGTACAATAAACAGTAGCTGATACTGTGACTACCATTGTATAGTTCACCAGCGTAGCCGTACAAGCACCTGTACCGTTTGCTGTTGATCGATAAAATATGGTTACACCTCTGTGCGCTTTAAATGCAAGCGCACCTGCAACAATTGCAAATATTACGATAATTGTTAGTAGGACTCTGGCGCGTTTCATAATCATGTATTTAAATATTGTTTATGTTGCTTAATGGTTTGCAACTTCTCCATACTATGGTACTAAAGCTAATGTTTAGTAAATAGGGGCAGTTAAGGTGCCGGGTAGATGGTTGCCCTTATTGAGCACGGGGATTTGAATGCCATTATACCTTCTATAATGGCAGCTACTCCAACGACCGTTAAGGCAATTTTGGTACGTTTCATAGCGATATTATTTGTACGAATTAAAGCCAAGACTTATGCTACTTTTTTAAGCCTTGGAAGGTACCTCTTTTATTGTGGTGCGATGATAAGAGAGGCTGTTAAAGTACATGGCGCTCCTGGGACGGTTGTGCAATAAACAGTGCCATTAAAAGTTGGTATACAAGAAAAATTAAAGAGAGTAGTTGTGCAGGCACCAGCCCCATTTGCCGTTGACCGGCAATATGCGATAGCACCTCTATGTACTTTAAAGGCAAAGGCACCAGCTATAATAGAAAGTATTCCAATGGCGATTAGTAGAATTCTTGCAGTTTTCATAGTAATAAGTTTTTTAGAATCTAAAAAGCGTATGATACATAGGGCTTGTTTCAATATATATTCAGCGTACGCATGGAGGCGTTTTACTTAGTCAAATATAGCTTAGGCTGGTGAAAGAGTGGTTATCAGTTTTGATATTTCTTTTGAAGTCATTTAGGCTGTGTTAATTCGATGTTAAGTATGCTGTCCAGTCTGGATGGTACTTTTTGTTTGCTTATACGTTTTACCATTTATAGCATTCATGTTAACATGAATGCTTAATGTATTTCAAAGAATGTGGATGTTATTCCGATCTATAAATGATAAACTTATTCAAATGACCAAAAGATTTTCCGTCCTTGCTGTGCTGGGGCTATTTTTTGTATTTAAATCCATATATGCGCAGGGAATTCGGTTCGAAGAGTTGCCATCCTGGCAACAGGTAAAAGAGAAAGCCCAAAAGGAGAACAAATACATTTTTGTGGATGTGTATGCTACCTGGTGTGGCCCCTGTAAGCAGATGGACAGGGAAGTTTATCCTAATCAAGAGGTTGGAAAAATATTAAACGATAAGTTTATTGCGGTTAAGGTGCAGCAGGATCAAACAGAGAAAGATGATGCCTATGTTAAATCCTGGTATGCCGATGCTAAAACAATCAGTGAAACTTACAAAGTAGAGGCCTTGCCGAGCTATCTGTTCTTTTCTCCGGAAGGAGAGCTTGTTCATCGTGGTCGTGGATTTCATGATGTACCAGCCTTTGTTGCAATGGCAAAAACGGCCTTGGCAAATCCAATAGCGAGGTTCCATGAACAGTTGGAGGCGTATAAGCAAGGGCATAAAGATTATGCTGCCATGCCGCGACTGATCAAAGAGGTTAAAGATGTTGAAAAGGATGAAGAACTTGCCCGAGATATAGCAAAGAACTATAAGGAGCACTACTTGGATAAATTGAGCGAGGAGGAGTTATGTACGAGGGAACACTTAGATTTTATTGGAGAATATTTTACGCTTATTAATTCAAAGGATAAGTTCTTCAAATTATGTTATGAACAGCCCGACAGAGTGGATAGGGTGAAGGATTATAAAGGGTGGGCGGATTTTCAAGTGAAGCAGACAGTCAACAGGGAAGAGATTGATCTGTATTTGTGGAAAGGGGATCAACCACTAACCCAGAAACCTGATTGGGATAAAATGCGTGATGCCATCAGTAAAAAATATTCCAAGGTGGATGTTAGGAAAATGTTGCTGGATGCACAACTGAATTTCTATTTGCGCATAAAGGACTATAAGGAATTTACCAGATATGTTGAGCAATACATGAAAGTATATCCTCCCAAGGTCGGCGCAGGCTTGCAGTCTGATTCCTGGAAACTGAATGTATATGCCTGGATGTTATTTGAGAATAGTAATGATAGAGAGTTGTTAAAGAAAGGCCTTGCATGGAGCAATCTGGCGATTCAATTGGACCAGGAGGGATGTTTGCTAAGCGGAGAGGCACCTAACATTCAGATATATGATACTAAAGCCAATTTGTTATATAAACTGGGAAGATTAGCAGAAGCTATTAAATGGGAGAAAAAAGCAAGGGAGCAAGGTATTATTAATGCGAGAAAGAGAGGGAGGGAAAAAGGTGACTTTTATGATGAGTATACTGCTATTATAAATAAGATGAAGAAGGGGGAACCCACCTGGCCTGTTAAATAGGAGTAAGCTTAAGTGTGATGGGTAAATAATAGATGAAGAGATCGCTAATTTTCCTGGTACTTTTTGAATTTAGGTTCGTTTTCTTTATAGATAATGCATATTCGATATACTGTTTTTGAAAATGTGAATGTTATATTCCGATCTTCAAACGTCAAAATTGTTCAGATGACCAAAATTTTAGCGCGCCAGGCCTGTTTCAGGTTTGTAGCTACAAGTGTCTTTTTCTGCCTATGTCTATGTCATTTTTCCAGCGCCCAAACTTTTGCAAAGAATCAGGATAATAATAATGGCAGCAAAATAGTTTCTATTTCTATAAAGGAAACATCCATTAATGATGTGCTTAAAATCATCAAGCGATTAACGGGACTTTCGCCTTTTATGACAGGCCAAACTGTTGATGATTTAAAGGAGAAGGTGTCGCTAAATGTAAAGAATGAACGAGTGGATCATATTTTACAGCAACTACTTGGAAGCAGGGGATATACTTTTCAGTTCAATGATAATGTAATTATTATACGGAAAAAAGAGCCATATTCACCCATAAAGAAAAATGCAACAGATAGTTCTATAAACACTACAACAATCAGCGGTAAAGTAACAGACGCAGTTGGTACACCTTTAATAGGCGCAACAATAATGGTAAAAGGTACAAATGATGGGACTGTAACAGATAACGAGGGGAATTTTACTTTATCAAATGTAAAAAGGAATGCAACAGTGCTCATTCGTTCTGTAGGTTATGAAACAAGAGAGATGGAAGTAAAAGGCCAGCGAATTATGGTGCAAATGAATGTGGTGGTGAGTGATCTGGATGAAACGGTAGTGATAGCGTATGGAACAACTACAAAAAGATATAATACAGGTAATGTAAGCACCATTAAGGCGAAGGATATTGAGAAACAACCGGTGAGTAATCCATTACTGGCTTTGCAAGGAAGAATGCCGGGCATTACCATTGAGCAGGCAACAGGAGTGCCAGGGGCGGGTGTTACCGTGCGTATACAAGGGGCGAATAGTCTCAGGAAGAACAATGACCCTCTTTATGTTATAGACGGGGTGCCTTATACCTCCCGTACGCTTTATACGCTTAGCCAGATACAAGGTGGATCTGGTGGTAATGCTCAACGGAACGGTAATATTCCGGAAGGCGCCGGTAATCCATTAAGCTTTATTAATCCTGCGGATATTGAAAGTATAGATGTGCTGAAGGATGCAGATGCCACGGCTATATATGGAAGCCGGGCAGCAAATGGTGCTATCCTGATCACCACTAAAAAGGGAAGAACTGGCAAAACCCGAGTAGATGTCAATGTGCAAAAAGGTTGGGGGGTAGTTGCAAATAAACTTAAATTGTTGAATACACCTCAATATTTAGCGTTAAGGAAAGAGGCTTATGTAAATGATGGATCTCCGGTTCCTGATGCCTCTACTATACCAGATCAAAGTAATGCAGACTTGGCGTATTATGACCAGAGAAGGTATACCGATTGGCAGAAGGTGTTGATAGGAAATACTGCGAAATATACTAAAGTGAATACTGCTGTTAGCGGAGGAACAAATAACACCCAATTTCTAATTGGTGCAGGGTATCAAAAGGAAACTACAGTATTTCCAGGAGATTTATCTGATAAGAAGGGTTCTTTACATTTTAATATTGGCCATACATCCTCCAACCAGCGCTTTAACGTTACGCTTTCCGGCAACTATATGTTGGATGATAATCGCCTTATAGGAGAAGACCTTACGGGAATAGCTATGTCATTAGCACCCAACGCACCGGAATTATATAATCCTGATGGAACCTTGAACTGGGCATTATTACCCAACGGAGATGCCAGCTGGCTAAACCCACATGCCCTTTTGAAGCAAAAATACAGGAATAAGACGAGTAATTTAATCATCAATAATACAATAAGTTATGAAGTGTTGCCGAGATTATATGTCCGAAACTCATTTGGTTATACTAGTTTAAGCTCAGATGAGCTACTAACTAAGCCTTTAAGCATGTATGTGCCTCAATACCGTCCTTTCTACCAGAATGAGTCAACACTCTCTACGGGTGCTATTACTACTTGGATAGCAGAACCTCAGTTAAGCTATAGAAAGGTGTTAGGAAAGAGCAGCAGGAGCACTATAGATATATTAATCGGTGGAACCTTTCAACAGAATACCACCCGCTATATGTCTGTTAAAGGTACAGGTTACTCTTCAGAGCTTTTACTGGAAAATATTAACTCAGCAACAAACAGGCAGGTATTTAATGGCTCTTCTGTGTATAAGTATAATGCTTTTTTTGGAAGGGTAAATTATAACTTGGATAGCCGTTATCTTTTTACCATTTCGGGTCGTCGAGATGGGAGTTCCAGATTCGGCTCAGAAAATCTATTCCATAATTTTGGATCAATAGCTGGGGCATGGATTTTTTCGGAGGAGCGCGTTCTTAAACAACAGCGAGTATTAAGTTTTGGTAAGTTGAAGGCTAGTTATGGTACGACAGGGAACGATGGTATTGGCGATTATCAATTTCTTAGTCTATATAATGCGGTGTCCTCTGTTTTGCCATATCAAGGAGTGACGGGGCTAAAGCCAGTTGGGTTATCGAACCCATACCTTCAGTGGGAGATCACAAGGAAATTGTCTGTTGGGCTTGACCTTGGACTTTTTAAGGATCGGATTTTGTTAGCTGCAAATTATTATCGGAACCGATCGTCTAATCAGTTGTTGAGCTATGGCTTGCCTAGTGTGACTGGCTTTAACAATATCCAACGAAACCTGGATGCAGTTATTCAAAATACAGGATGGGAATTTAATTTGAATACTGAGAATATCAAAGCAGTGCAATTTAAATGGAACAGCAGTTTTAATCTGACAATACCAAGAAATAAGCTTATCTCTTATCCGGATTTAGCATTGTCTCCTGATGTGTATGACTATGTAGTTGGACAATCCACTAGTTTGGTAAGAGCTTACAAGTTTGTGGGAGTTGATCCGGAAGCAGGATTGTATCAAATAGCCGACAAAGATGGGAAAATTATATCAGGGGCTAATTTGGGCTCTATTGAGGACCGGGTAATGAATATAGATTTGAATCCGAAATACTATGGTGGATTACAGAATACCATTGTTTATAAAACAATTGAGCTGGATGTTTTGTTTCAATTTGTAAAACAAATGGGTGCTTATAACGGGAGATTTGGGAACCACCCAGGGCAGTTTTATGGCGTAAATAACTCGGGTAATCAGCCTGTAGAGATTTTAGACCATCGTTGGCAAAAGCTAGGTGACGATGCCAGTGTGCAGAAGGTAAGTAGCAGTTGGCCTACTGCAATATTAGTGCCCTATTCCAATGCACAGCGAAGTAACGCTTTCTATTCCGATGCTTCTTTTATCCGTTTAAAGAACCTGTCCATATCATGGACATTGCCCGACTTATGGCAGCAGAAAGTTAATATACATGGAGCGAGAATTTTCTTGCAAGCACAGAATCTGCTGACAATAACGAGATATAAAGGACTGGACCCAGAAACAAGAAGTTCTAATGCTGTTCCTCCATTAAGAATGATTACCATTGGATTCCGTACATCCTTTTAAATATATAGCTAAAAATAATCCAGATGAGTGTATATAAATTATTGAGTTTAGGTTATCCTTATATAACATATAAATCGGCGATAATTATCGCAGTTGTTATACTATCTGCCGGATGTGAAAAATTTATAGAAGTAAAGAGCCCAGTTAACAATATTAATGCTGATAATGTATATACGAATGATGCAACAGCTGCCAGTGTGATAACTGGCATTTACCAAAATATGAGCAGGCAAAACTCGGATGAATATCGTGGTACCGGCCTATTAGCGAATATACATACCGGCACGGGGCTGTCGGCAGATGAACTTGCCCTGTTTGATGTGAACAACATTGAGCTAAGACAGTATTATACTAACGATCTTGTAAGTACAAGCGCCCCCAAATATTGGAACAGTATTTATTCTACTATTTATATCGTTAACGCTGTGATAGAAGGTGTCGAGGAAAGCACTGTGCTTACACCTACTCTTAAAGAGCAGATATTAGGAGAAGCGAAATTCTTAAGAGCCTTTAATTATTTTTACCTGGTAAATCTCTATGGAGATGTACCCCTGGCCTTAAGTACAGATTATACAGCTAATTTGGCATTGCCAAGGACTTCAGCGGATCAAGTGTATAATCAAATAATTACAGATCTGGAAGAAGCGAGGATATTGCTAAGTGATAAATATTTGCAAGGTAACGCATTGAATATTTATCCTGCAGGCATGGAAGAACGGGTACGCCCAACTAAATGGGCAGCAGTAGCTTTACTTTCAAGAATTTACTTATATAAAAAGGATTATGTAAATGCTGAAATGGCGGCAACTGAAGTGATTAATAATACATCATTATATAATCTTGTAACGTTAGATAACGTGTTTTTAAAGAATAATCGGGAAGCCATCTGGCAATTGCAACCGGTTAATAATGGCATCAATGCCAACACAGGAGAAGGCAAGTGGTTTATACTTACGGAAACAGGACCTGGTGGAGTGAATCCTGTTTATTTGCGGGAAGAGCTAATAAATAGCTTTGAAAGTGGCGATTTGAGAAGGACACATTGGATAGATCGGGTTATCGTTGGAAATGCTATTTATTACTATCCATACAAGTATAAAATAGGATCGATAGCGGCAGAGAGTGCAGAGTATTCTACTATACTCCGATTGGCAGAATTATACCTGAACCGGGCGGAAGCCAGAGCGCAACAAAACAATTTAGGCGCTGCTGCGGAAGATCTGAATGTAATTAGAAGAAGAGCTGGACTACCCGATATTAGACCGGCCACCCAAATAGCTTTGCTGAATACTATATATCATGAACGAAGGGTTGAATTTTTTACAGAATGGGGACATCGCTGGTTAGATTTGAAGCGTACGGGAAATATCGATGCTGTACTTGGGACTCTAAAGGGGGCTAGTTGGCAGACAACGGATCAATTATATCCGATTCCCCAGGAAGAAGTATTAAAATCTCCCAATCTGCATCAAAATGCAGGTTATTGAGAAGAAAATTGGAAATTCGTATATTTTAAGTAAATTTTTTAGTATTTTAATATAGCTAACTCAAAATTCAATGTGAACAGATTTATGTTCCTGTATCAATGGGAGTTTTTTTGATTCCATTTTCACATATTGCACTTAATGAAGCAGTTTTTTCTATTTTGTCTTTTCATCTATTATCCTGTTAGTTTGGCTGCCCAAAAGCCAGTTATTGATACTGGTGTTTTTGATAATTGGTATAGGGTTCAGCAAGACCTTACAATCAGTAATAACGGGAAGTATGTTGCGTATACCATTTCCAATCAGTCAGCAAATACCCGGCGGAGTTTAGTGATTCAATCCGTAGTCGGCAACTGGAAGTTGGAACTGGCGGGAGGTGGAACGGCTTTATTTACGAATGATAGCCGCAGAGTGATTGTATTGCGGAGTGGGGGGGACTTATGCGGGTATAACTTGGGGGGGAGTCAGAAGACAGAATTTTGTATTGCCGACGTCAGCGGATTTGAGTATTTCAGAAGGGGACATGAGGAGTGGTTGGCCTACCGGTTGAAAGTTCCTTCAAAGCAACTGGTATTACGCAGCATACAAAGCGGAAAGGAGGAGGTGTTTGTTGGCGTTACAGATTATAAGTTAAGTAGGGAAGGTACTGGTTTGGCCTTTAAACGGGAAGTACCGGTTGGGAATGTTACGGCGCAATCATTAATATGGGTAGACTTATCAGGCAAGCTTTCTGGAATACCCAGGGTTATCGGGACGAGTAGACGTATTTTAAATTATTGCATGGACCGGACAGGGCGACAACTAGCTTTTGTTGAAGAGTTTGTGATTAACGGGAAAGAGATGAACACCATCAGGTATTACCGTGCAGGTATGGATACAGTTGTGCCGCTGGTAGACCATAATAAGATGAAAGAACTGGACAGCAGTTTGGTAGTTGCAGGAGTGTCAAACTTTAGCATAGACGGGGAAAGACTGTTTTTTAATTTGAGGAAATGGGATGATTCAAAGGCAGTTCAGGACTGTGTAGCTGTGGATATCTGGAGTACTATGGATGCTAGAATACAGTCGCAACAACTGGTAGAGTTGGTCGGGAAACCGGAGCATTATACGGCAGTGGTAGCGATAAAAAGTGGTCATGTTATCCGCTTGCAGAATGAAGGGGAGGATTTTCGTTTGATCAGTAATAGCAGGAATGAAGATTGGGGATTAATAACTTCTAGAAAAGGAGATCAGCGAGATGAATATTGGAATGAATTGTCCCAGCCCAAATATTATATAGAATTTGTAAAGACTGGTGAACGGAAGGAGGTAGTAGTTCCTTTTTATAAATTATCTCCCAGTGGGAAGTACCTGGTAGGAAATGATGATCAGGGTAATATATTCACCTTTGAACTGGCTACGCGAACGGTACATGATATTACCGGATTGCTTCCCGTTCCTGCAGGAGATGGTGATAATGACATGCCCGCCTTATCGGATCATCGGGGGATATCTTTTTGGGGGTATTGGTTCGAGGGAGATGAGGCGATGTTAATATATGACAAGTATGATATCTGGCAGGTGGATCCAAGAGGGGTAAGTGCTCCTACGAATCTGACCAATGGGTATGGCAGGCGGAATAATGTCACTTTCAGATTTATTGATGACGCAGGTAGCATTTATAAGCAGGGAGATCGATTAATACTGGCTGCTTTTGATAATGGTAACAAGCATAATGGTTTTTATGCTACAGTGGTTGGCGACAAGCAGGATCCGGATGTTCTAACAATGGGGCCTTATATATATTATGTCTCGTCCACTTTTATTTCAGAAGGTATGCGGCCTGTTAAAGCACGGAATGCAGCTAACTATGTAGTATGGCGTTGTAGTGCCACAGAGGCACCTAACTATTTCTTAACAAAAAATTTTAAGAAATTTATTCCCTTAAGCCATATTTATCCGGAGCGAACTTACAACTGGTTGCAATCGGAACTAGTAACATTTCCTACTTTGGATGGGCGTAAGGAGCAGGGCGTACTGTATAAGCCGGAGAATTTTAACCCGCATATAAAGTATCCTGTTATTATCCACTACTATGAAACAAAATCAAACCAGTTAAATCAATATATCCCTCCGGGTTTTTCAGACGGCAATATTAATATCCCTTATTTTGTGAGCCAGGGGTATTTGGTGTTTACGCCGGATATTCATTACACTAAGGGAGAGATAGGAGAGAGTGCTTATTATTCGATAGTTGGTGCCAGAAATTACTTGGTTGATTGGCCTTGCGTAGATAGCAGTCGGATGGGCATTTCTGGACATAGTTTTGGGGGGTTTGAGACAAATTATGCGATTACTAGGTGTAATTTATTTGCAGCAGCTTGTGCTGATGCAGGCGTGTCCGACTTCATAAGTGCATATGGCACTTACGAATTAAGTACAGGGAAGCCCTTTTTTTCTCTTTATGAACAGACATCTTATCGCATGGGTGTACAGTTATTGGAAAGCCCAGATAGATATATTAAGAATTCCCCAATCTTTCAAGTGGATAGGGTGACGACGCCTGTACTAATAATTAATAATAAGTTAGATGCGGTTGTTCATTTTAATCAAGGCGTTGAATTTTTTGCGGCCTTACGAAGTCTGGGTAAAAAAGCTTGGCTATTACAGTATGACGGCGAGGCACATAGCCTTTCTCAGCGAAAAAACCAAATGGACTTAACCATTCGTATTAATCAGTTTTTTGATCATTACCTTAAAGGAATGCCTGCTCCCTACTGGATGACGACAGGGACCCGAGCAAGAATGAAGGGTATTGATAGTAGATTGATATATGACGAAAAAAGTAGATTTTGAGCCCCCTGCAGATCTAATTTACGGTTAGTTTAGTCGCGATAAAACAAATTAAAATGGGACTATCTCAAAAAGTGTGTAAACTATAGATCGGCGTTTCTTTTATAACTTCACTCTGTTTTCAAAAATGGTTAAAAATTGGCTGAGGATCATGCCTCCAATGCGGATGGGCATGGTCTATTTTTTGATGCTTCCCTAGAGGTCAGATAAACAGATTTGAGTGCCGCCTCATCATTAGGGAACTTCCTCCAGGCCTTCCACCATATTCTGGTGTTTGGGTACGATTATCGGGCTAAAGCTGGCATCCCGGTCACGGGGAACCTGGATGTCTGATTCTCTATAACTGGTCTTAGTCTTCTTTCTGCTATACCCGTTGCGCGCATTGGGATTATCACTTTGTTCATGCTTATCATACCCCGAATGGTCATTAAACTCACCTTCCAGCATCTTTTCGATCGCCCGCTTCTGAAGCTGAAACAGAAAGTCATTTAGTAGGTCTTTGTTCTTGAATTGTTTTAAAAAGTTATCTGATAATAAATCTTCTGCTGCATAACGGTGTAATATTAAATTGAAAATCGGAACCCTCGTGAGTTCGATTTATACTTTACACAGTTAATAAAATGGTGCCATTAAAACAGGCCTGTTTTGAAGCAGGCCTGTTTTTATTGTCATCGATCTTTAAAATATCCACCATAGATGTGGATGACTTTAAGATGACCTGCTTAAGGGCGCAGAGCTAAAGTCGCAGTTATTGTACAAGGATCGCCAAAAACGGTTGTAGCATAAACAGTACCATTGGGATCAGCGACAGGTGTAGTGTTAATGGTGCTTGTAGTACAAACACCAGTGCCGTCTGCAGTAAGCCTGTAATAGGTAGTAATACCTCTATAAGATTTAAAAGCAAGTGCGCCACCAACAACAGCAAACAAAGCGATAGCTGTTAAAGCAATTTTAGCACGTTTCATGATCATTTTGCTTTTTAGGAACAAAAAGCTAAACTTTAATGTGAAAATATTTGCCTACTCTATTCGATGGTTTTCGGCTTCCCCATGTAGTGTTGGCTCTGCTTGCAAGTTCAAAGCCTGTTATTGCGCAATAAATTATTTTTCAGTGAATTTTTTTATCTGTTGGGTAGTTACTTTGCCAATAAATGCCGCTTTCAGCTTTTTGTCTTTGCCGTAAATGATTGTGTAAGGAACCAGGTTCGCTTTGAAATGGCTTCCAAAGAATGCATCACAGTCTAAACCCGTAGTTATATTAGTGTATTTATTTAACTGATAATACTTGTAGAAATCTTTCATTTCGTTAAATGGGCCTGCGGTGAATACATAGAAGTCTATATTTTTTAGCTTATTTATATCCTTGACAATTTCTTCCATCTGTGCACGGGAATATGGACAATAGGCGCCGAAGTAGAATAACACAAGCGGCTTTCCAGCGGGAACGTCCATCATATTAAAATAGGTAGCGCTGTCTGGCAACAGCAGTTTGAAGGAAGGCAGTAGCTCCCCCTCCAGTCCCGTTTTTTCCGGGGTACGGGCAAAGCAGCCATACAAACTGGCCATTAATGTTAAGAACACAAGTTTTTTCATACAAATGTCTTGTTACTTATGATAATTTAAGGACATTTTCGGGGCAGTAATTTGATCTCGGTAGTCATCGGGAGGAAAATTAGCAACCCTGCTTTCCCGTATAATAAACGTCACTAACAATATGGTAAATGTTAACGTGCTAATCATTGGGAATACCTGGTATCGTAATACCACAGGTGAAGCCAAGATACTAAACATTGCATTGCAGGACCATACCAGCAGCATTATCCATATTGTCTGTTTGAAAAAAGGCATAGCTTTTTTAAGCCCGTTCAAAAGTAGAAAACTTATAATACTCATTATGAATACAAGGTTGATAATGGCCAATAGTACCGGTAGGAAAGTAGCAATTGTAATTGTTTTCGTTTTGAGTAGAGTATGCACCTTGTTACTTTTCAATCTGAACCAGATCTGACCTATTGGCTCAATACTGTCTTTACCCATATTGTAAGTACCCAAGAATTCCGCGGGAGGGGAGTAGTAGTTCAGCGTATTGGGCCATAAATAGTATCTGGCAAATGCGCTAAAATGTTGCTGTATAAGATATCTCCCATACTGTGCATATAAGGGCCCCATAGATGCCCACTGGTTAAATCCATTAGTTAGGCTATCTTTTTTGTATACGTTATGTACATATCTTTTCAGTGGCGATTGCTCATCCCATAGGTAATACACTCCTAATTCAACATCTGGTCGTTGTTTTACCTGGCGTAGTGAATCCATATGTCTGTTTACAAGGGCATGCAGTTCCTTGAACCTGTCAGGTACAGTTTCAGCTGGCTGCTTCGATACATGCGCATAGGCGAATAATGCATTGCTGGCCAACTGCCAGCCGCCAAAAGCAGAAAATTGGGTAGTGCCGGTTATTGTATGGTATTTGTATAGCGTTTGCACTATAAACCCGCCAAGCAATATCACGATACCAGCTATGCCGGCCAATTTTATCCAAATCCTTGTACGGCTTATTCCAATTACTAATAAGCTTATAAATGGGTAATATAATGCATTATAACGCACGGTAAATACCAGTAGCAAGATGACTGAATGGGCTAGCACCAATTGCCATCTGGGCTTGGAAATGATCCATAATAACTGTGTAAACCATACCAAACTGAGTGTTGCAAACAAAGCATCGCTGGATACAAAGTTGCTTACATGCAGTAATGAGGGATTTAGTATGCAGCAACTCAATAATATTCGAAATACTTGCCTTCCAGGCATTAATAGGTAGGCGATGGTGAACAGTAAATAAAGCACGCTGGCCTGTAGCAGCAAGTACTGTATTAATATCAATGCTGTGTGAGACTTTGTAAAGACGCTTAACAACCGTAGGAACCTGGAGTAGCCAATAGGCCACATATTAATGAACTGGTTAGTAGCAGCAGTGTCCAGGTAGGAATAGGAGTCCGGTAGAAAGTTCGGGAAAGGGTAAAGGTATTTAAATGCAAGGAATTGTATAAGGACGCTTACGCCTGACACAGCCAGTAACAGTTTACACTTCCGATTTTCCCGGATCCATTTCCAGAAGGATATTGATGGTATGTGATTTTGAAAGATCATGATTTAGGAGTCATTATTTTATGATTTTTCTGTGCTCGCCATTCTCCATATATAGTCAATAAAAAGTACGGCGAATGATGTCAGTACTATTATAGGAAAGAGCTGGAAGCGCAACGCAATTGGAGATGCGAATACACTGAACGAGAAATTTACCAACCATAACCCTGTGACGAGTAATAGTGCTTGTGACAATGCTGGATATTGCCTATACCCTTTTAAGAAAAAAAGGCCGAATACGCCGCACAGCAGTACCACGTTCATGATACCCACCAAAATTGGGTAAAAGTTGAGTACATTTACTTTAAAATCTTTGAAGTAGCTGCTGATTTTTGTGGTTTTATAACCAAACCATCTCTGGGCTACAGGCATTACACTGTCAATCCCCATATTGTAGCTCTCCAAGAATTCTACCGGAGGCGTATAATATTTGATGGCATTAGGAACCAGATAGTGCTCAGCAAATACCAAAGGGTACTCTTTAATAAGATGGGCGCCATACTCCGCATACAGGGGCGCTACTGTAGCCCATTTTGTTACAGGCCCCTTTATTGAGTCCTTTTTGAATTGGTTTTCCATATATTTCTGCAGTGGCGATACGGGAGCCCACATATATACCGTACTCGCCACCAGCATTTCCTGTGGATGCTTTTTTACATCGCGGGTAGTATCAAAGTAGGTGCGTACCATTTTATCTAGTTGCTGGAATTTAGCAGGCACAGGTTTCACATCAGCACTGTCTACATAGCGGTATGCATACATAGCATTATTGGCCATCTGCCAGCCGGAAAAGGGAGAAAACTGTTTTTGACCAGTCAGCTCGTAATACTGCTTACTGGTAAATTGTATAAAACCTCCGATCAGTAGAATCCCTAGTGATATGGCTGCTACCTTGATCACGGTATGCTTCTTTGATAATAGGTACACAACACCTGCTATAATGGGATAGTATAAAGCATTATATCTTACAGTAAAAGCAAGGAATAGTACTACCACATTTAATAGGAACAGCCGGTTATTGGGTCGGTACATGATCCACAGCAGTTGGCTAAACCATATCAGGCTCAGAGAAAGAAACAAGGAATCGCTGGATACATAGTTCGCCAGGTAGAGGAATGCTGGGTTAAACAGCATAAACCCAAACAACAATATCTTCACCATTTTTCCCGGCTTGTAAAAGTAAAACAGGGTAAATGTAAAGGCCATTACGCTTACCTGCAGCAGCAAGTATTGAAAGGTTACAAGCGCAGTATCGGAGGATGTAAAAACGCTGAACAGGCGCAGAAACCTGGAATACCCAATTGGGTAAGTATTAACATCCCAGTTCATGTACGCGGTTTGCAGGTACACGTAGGAATCTCCATTAATAAAACTCGCAAACGGGTACAAAAACTTAAACACCACCCACTGCGCTATAATCCCTATAACCCCCACCCATACAAACCATTTATGCGCCGGGTTCCGGAATATAAAATGCTTCAGGTTTTGCTCCTTAACCGTTTCCGCTGCCGGCGCTACCTTTTCCGCTACAGTTGCTATATCAGAACCCGTTTTCTCTTCATGATACTCCTGCTCTGTATTAATCGCCCATATGTTGGACTTGGAAGTTATCCCTGCAGCAATATTATCCACCGCTACCATCGCCGTCAGCATGGAGTGATCGGAGTTATTGTATTTATGCATCCCGTTGCGCCCCACCAGGAACAGGTTCTCAAATCTATCTATATACTCCCGTACCACATCAAACCTTTCATAAGTGCCAAAGTACGCGGGATAAGTCTTTTCTACGCGTAGTACAGTGGCATCCAGCACATTGGCTGCAGAGGCCAGCCCGATTTTTTCCAGTTCTGTAATAGCCAGCTGCTTAATATCCTCATCCGTCTTCTTCCAGAAATCATCTGTTGTATTGCAGAAAAATTCCATGCCCACCCAGGCGGTATCCGGGTCTTTCACCATAAAGGGGCTCCAGTTATTGAACAGTTGCAGCCTCCCTACCTTCACGTCTTTTTCCTGTATATATATCCAGGTGTCCTTTAGCTGCAGCGGCTTCCATTCGCCGGTCCTTTTATCCTGGAAAGATAATTTTTTGAGCAGGATACCCACCGTAATAAAGTCCCGGTACTGCAGGCCGGCGGCTATTTCTCTTACATCATCAGGCACGGCGCCATCCAGTCCGCCGATCAGTTCCTGCACCGGCATAGTGGAAAAGAAATAATCGCCTTCCAGGTAGCTGGTTTCACCGGTAATGTTATTAATGGCGGCTATGGCGGTCACCTGGTTGCCATTGTCATTGGTATAGATCCGCTTCACGTCATGGTGCATCAGTATCCGTCCGCCCATTTCCTCTACCTGCCGGGCTACTTCTTCCCAGAGCTGCCCGGGGCCAAACTTGGGATACAGGAACTGCTCTATCAGGCTGGTTTCCGTATCTTTCTGGGCAATATCGTTGCTGTTCGTTTTTTCTTTGCGCTTCATGGCCGCTTGAACAGCATGTTGTATGGCCTTGCTGATAGATACTCCCTTAATACGCTGGGCGCCCCATTCAGCACTGATCTTATTACAAGGCAAGCCCCAAACCTTCTCCGTATAGTCTTTAAAGAAAAGTTTATACAGCACCTGCCCAAAGCGGTTCACCATAAAATCCTCCAGGTTCTTTTCCGGCTTGCGGGGAAACAGCTGCGCTTTCAGGTAGGAGAACATAATGGCAATAGTGGTCCATAGGCCAAGCTTGGTAAGGGTGTCCAGGGATAGTTGAATAGGGTAGGTAAAGAATTTCCGCAGGAAATAGATCCTGGATAAACGTTTGCGTACCAGCATCACTTTATCAGGATCCGTTCCCGCGTTATCTGTTGCCCCAATAGATGCGGTATCCACCTCCCGGGACTTGTTCTGGTAGCTGATATTAAAGGTGCTTTGCCCTTCAGCCTGCACCGGCATAATATTGAACCACCAGTTCATCACCCGGTCCGATTTGGAGAAGAAGCGGTGCCCGCCAATATCTATGCGGTTGCCTTTATAATTAACGGTCTTGGAGATGCCGCCTATATCTCCCGATTTTTCCAGTATAATGGGCGTGATATCAGTTCTCTTCAGTAATTCATATGCGGCAGTAAGTCCTGCCGGTCCGGCGCCTATGATAATAGCATTCTTCTTGTTGTTCATAGTTTTCGTTCATTAGCTGCCGTAGCTGCACTCCCTTACCCGAGCAAGGGAGGCAGACCCGGCAGAGCAAAAGAATAGGAATGACTGTGACCAATGGGCACATTTATAGTGGATAGTTAACTATCGGCCGTAAATAAGGGTATTGCCTGTTGTCTGTTAATAGCTCCGTAAAACGGGCATCCGCTCCCTAACAGCCTGACTGAATACTGCTTCCGCTTTACAATTTTGAATGCGGTGCATCTCCTCGCTGGCAGGCAGGCTTGTAGCGCTGCTATGTTGACAGGGAGCAGATGCGGGCGAGACAAACGGTTGTTTACGTGGCATAGTCAAATGCTTTAAGGTTTCGAGGGTTACCCGGTAATGCCATACAGCAAGGTATAGCACTCCCGGCTGAACTAACAGGGAAAGATAAGCTGGCCTGCTGGCCGCTCTTATATATATTGAGATGAAAGGACGAAATGCCGGGTTTTAGAGTTATGGGTCATCGGATACCTTTGAGGGTGACAAATTTTCCTGTTTAGCATAACGGCTATTTTGAGTTCTTCAATTCGGATCGAGTGTACGGCGTGTTGCCTTGCTATGAGCCTTAACACTTGTTCGAATTTAGAACACTATCAGGTAACGATCGTTATCATCTTGGAATTTTTTTTGTGGTCATTTGGGATCAGCCCGGCTGGAACGCAGGCCACAGTTTGTTTTAGCGGGAATAATTTCTCTGTAAATTGTTGCCGTTGGCTATGATAGCCTAATCTCTCCTACATAAAAACGAACAGCAAAAAAAAAGGTACCACTCATAAATAATATACTACATTCAGCTTTGTTTGCCATTTGAAAATGTATTACTTTGCTATCCTGTTGCCGTTGCCTATGAAGCATGTCCTTCTCTCCTTATTATCATAGACCCTTGAAACTATAAGTAGAACTGTTTATGCAACGATTTTTGTTATTCTCCCTCACATTGTTATATGCCACCAGCCTGCTGGCGCAAAAGCCTGTAATAGATACCGGCATGTATGCCTCATGGCCTTCCGTTGAAGATGCCGCTATCAGCAACGATGGAAAATATGTATTGTATTACATCAAAAACCAACCAGCCGGCAGCAGCTCGCTGGTGCTGAAAGCTGCCAACCTTAGCTGGGAGAAAGTATGGCCGGGCGCCCGCCAGGCTGCCTTTGCTCCTGATAACCACACCGCCGTTTTTATAAACCAGGGCGACAGCTTGTGCCTGCTTACCCTGGGCACAGCTGCTGTCAGCTATATACCGGATGTACAGTCCTTCCAGGTGCCGGCAGCCGGGGAAAAGCTTAGGCTGGCATACCAGCCCAAGGCACCGGGTAGGGAAGTAGTAATTTACGATCCCGCCAGCAGCAGTAAAAAGCAATTCCCCGGCGTTAGCGATTATGTATGGAGTGAAGATGGCGCCCAGCTGGCCTTTACCAGGGACAGCAGCAGCGTATGGAATTACCGGCTTGGCCAGGAGGAGGCAATACTGCTGGCCAATAACCAGTCGAGGGGGATAGATACGGATTTCCAGCTGCATGGTGTACTGCGCTTCAGCCGGGACGGCAGATCCCTGTTGTGCGTTTTGAAACAGAAATTCCCCCCCAAGCCTGGGCCTGATGCCGTAATGGTGGACATATGGCATTACAAGGACAAAAAGCTGCAGTCGCAGCAGCTAAAGGAGCTGGGAAACTTAAAAGATACGATCTCCATCGGCATTAATAACCGCAGGATAGCCTATCCGGAGCAGCAGGAGTTCTATGACGCGGCGCTCCTTAGCGCCATTAAAGCATATGGAGATAAGCACCATCTTATGCTCCAGCCGGCCCTGGAGCTTGATGACACGGCGGATGGCACCGCACCGCCGCTTTTATTAACGGCGCTTAACAAGCGCACCAAAGAGAACGGCTTTTACCGCCTGGCGCCCGGTAAGGCGGCCACTCCTGAGCCGCTGGTTATGGGTCCCTACCTGTACCATATACCCGGCAAATACGGCGAAGCGCCTGTCAAAGCCCGGAATGAGGAGGCATATATCGTTCGCCGGGAGAGCGCCACGCAATCCCCCAATTATTATTACACAAAAGATTTTAAAACCTTTAGTCCTTTAAGCAACCTGCATCCTGAAACGGCCTGCAACTGGTTCACCACAGAGCTGCACAGCTGGCAGTCGCCAGATGGGGATACGCTGCAGGGCGTTCTTTATAAACCGGAAAATTTTGATCCCGCAAAACGGTACCCCGTGATCTTTTATTACAATGAGCGAATGTCGGACCGGCTGCACCTGTATCTTACCCCGGGCCCCTCTGACGGCCGGCTGAATATTCCCTGGTATGTAAGCAATGGCTACCTGGTATTTTCACCGGATATCCATTATAAGATGGGGGCGCCCGGGCAAAGCATTTACGATGCTGTGACCAGCGCAGCAGATTACCTGGCCAGGCAGCCCTGGGTGGATGCGAAGCATATGGGATTGCAGGGCTTTGAGCTGGGCGCATATGCCACCAATTACCTGGTCACCCGTACCGGCCGCTTTGCCGCCGCCTGCGCTGCTGCCGGCTTTACAGACCTGATCAGCGCGCACGGCGCCCTGGACGAGAACGGCGCCAGCATGATGCCCAAAATAGAAGGATATCCCTATTGTATGGGCGCGCCGCTCTGGGAGGCGCCGGAACGGTATATTGAAAACTCTCCCGTGTTAGGAGCCGATGAAATCACCACCCCGCTGCTGATGATGCATAACAAGAAGGACGAAGTAGTGCCCTTTGCCCAGGGCGTGGAGCTAATTACCGGGTTGCGCCGCCTGGGCAAAACAGGCTGGATGCTGCAGTACGATGACTGCGCGCACACGCTCAGCGGCCCGCCGGCTATGGACTTCAGCATCCGCATGACACAGTTCTTTGCCCATTACCTGAAAGGGGCGCCAGCGCCCATATGGATGACCAGGGGGATACCAGCCCGCCTGAAAGGTATTGAAACCGGTTTGGAGCTGGATAGCCTGTCAGTGCCGCCCCCCGGGGGCCTGCTCCGCATGGACCCGCATCTCATGCGGTGAGCAGCCGGTATAATTCCGGAAGGCCCGTGAAAAGTTGGATACATCCGTATACCCCAGCTGCAGGGCGATGTCCCTTACCGGGTCTGTACTGCCCACTAACAGCTGCTGTGCCTTCAGCATACACTGCTGCTGTACAAAATCGCCCAGGGAGATATGGTACTGCCGTTTAAAGTTCAGCTTCAGGGCGGAAGGGCTGATATTGAAATGCCGCGACAGGTTTTCCAGGCTGCACTCATGGATGTGCGGGTAATCTGTAATGTAATGCTTCACCGCCAGAATGGTCTTCTCCGTTTTGGAGGCCTGGATGCTCGCCAGGTTATGGGCCAGGGTGATCTCCTCGTCATATGCGCTCAGAAGGCTGTATATATGCGCCTTCATCTCCAGGTGCAGGGAGGGCCCGGTTTTCTGGCACTGGTATATTTCATGGAGGATGTGCTTTACCTTGCCATTCATCCTGGCCGGGAACAGCAGCTCGCCTGTCTGGTGGCATTTGCGCAGGTTGTCCAGCATCTGCTGCAGCAGGGGATGTGCGGCCTGCAGCTCGTGCAGGAAGCGAGGGCTTATTTCTATACGCAGCAATTCGCTGAGGCCTTCCTGCGGCTGGTAAACATGCTGCCCCGCTCCAATATGGAAAAGGCTGTACCTTGAAGCGTCCAGCCAAATCTCCTGCGTACCGTTCAGGTAGGAGCATATTTTTCCCTGGCGCAGGTATTGTAATGCAATAGCCGGCGCATCCCAATAGGGATACAACTTTACAGGCCGGGTAATGTTCAGTACTGATGCGTGGATGCGGAAATCCTCTGTAATGAGCGCCTGCCGGATAATGGTCCCGAAATCGTAGGAGAGGCATTCGGCACCGGCCCAGGGGGCCAGGTACCTTTTCAGCTCCCAGGGTACGGGCACGGCGTGGCCTTTGTGGGTAACCTGGTCAGGAGAGTGTGGTATTAACATAAGCGTATTCCAAACAGCGTAAAAAAAGGATCTGTGTTATCTAAAGTCGGCCACCATTGCTTGAGGGGCATGGGGCGTTAAAAAATTCCGGTCACGAGGGTAACATCTCCGGCCTGCCTGATGATACCTTTTCAAATGGGGATAGACGGTAATACAAGTTAAACAAAGCCACTGCAATGCAACGGCAGGATAATGATAGCCGGACTATCGGGGGATTTTAGCTGTTTTGGACAATGATCTGGAGCGCGGCTTTCAGCCTGGCGGTCCCTATGTAACTGCTGTGTAAGCCCTGTGCAGTTCCCGTGCAACTACTGTTCCTCCCTTCAATATGGGATTACCGGATATGGATACGCTCACCCCGGATCTCATATTCCAGTCCATTGGTTGCTTTCATATTTTCCAGGAACTCCTGCAAGGGCTGGTTACGGTCAATTACGCCAGTGAATAGCCGCCTGTTTAACGCCGGGTCATCAATAATAAATTCGATCCCGTACCAGCGGGAAATAACGGCAGCTGCCTCGGAGAATGGCGTGTTATAGAAGTTATAGATACCCTGCTGCCAGCTGAGCACCTCCTCTGCATCAAAGCGGGTTACCTGCATTGTTTGGCCATTGCTGGCAGCCTGGTAGCCGGGTTTCAGCAATACACTGTCCGCATGGGAGGTTAGCCTTACCGACCCGTTTACCAGCGCTACTTTCACCTGTGCGGTATCATAGGTATTGACATTGAAGGTAGTGCCAAGCACCTGCACCGTATTGCCGGGCAGGTGTACCAGGAAGGGCTTGCCGGCCTGACTGGCCACTTTCAGGAAGGCCTCCCCCCGGATGGTCACTTCACGGGCCCTGCCGGTAAAGGCGGAGGGGAATTGCAGCGTGGTGGCTGCGTTAAGCATTATTTCCGTTCCGTCGGACAATACAATATTATAGTTCTTACCGGCGGGAACATACAGGGTAACCAGTTGCGGGATATTTTCGCTGGTAGTATAGCTGAGCTTTTTATGGGTGTTGTTCAGGGTGATGTTGTCTACCTTTACCTGCGGGCCAGCGGTAGAGAGGTCGATGGTTTTTCCGTTGGCCAGCTGCAGGGCTATATGTTTGCCATTACCCGGCAGTCCGTCTTTCCCGGAATGAGCGGGAGCAACCCACAGCAGTTGCCAGCATACAGCCGCAAACAGGAGGATGGAGGCCGCAATGGCGGAGGCCCTGAGCAGGAATATCTTTCTTTTGCGGCGGTTTACCCCGGTAATGATCTCCCCCGGTCGTTCCATATCCAGGCCGGCGCGTATGGCGCTTACCTTTTCCGGGGGAAGTGCTTCGTGCATGGCTGTACGTAGCCTGGCTGCTTCCTCGCTGTGCGCTATTATCTGCTGCAGGTGTGCGTGCTTTTCCGGTGTAAGGGTGCCGGCAATCTCCTCGATGATCATTTGCTGTATTGCTTCCAGGTCCATACTAAGTGTATATCGTAGATGTAGCGTAAAAGTACTAGGCGTTATGTAAATTGATTAACTTATTGCGGAGGGTTTTCAGCGCGGAAGTGAGGTTGTTTTTGACAGTTTGCAGTGAAGTGCCCAGCTCCTCGCTGATCTGGCGGTTGGTCTTGTCTTCCAGGTAGGAAAGCTCAAATGCTTTGCGCTGGGCGGGTGGAATGGCGGATATAACAGCCTTCAGCTGGCGGGATAATTCTTTATGTTCTATCGGGATATGACGGGTAGCCGGTTCCGGGAGGTCCCTGATCTGCTCGGTGTAATGAAGGTGGGAAGCGTTCTTCCTGATCCTGTCAATGCAACGGTTGCGTACTGCCTGGAAGAGATAGGTTTTGAAGGCGATATCGGGCAGCTTTTCTTTCCTGGCCCAGAGGGATGTGAACACGTCCTGTACCACGTCTTCCGATTCCACGTCATTGCGGAGCCTGTAATAGGCTTCCAGGCGTAACGGTGTGTAGTACCGGCGGTAGATTTCACTGAACGCCGTTTCACTGCCTGCTTTTAGTTCGGCCAATAGCCAATCCTCATTTGCTTGTTGCATACAGATGTCCCCAATATTTACAGTTATAACATGACAATCATTG
>Ga0164243_10000534_pt1 | contig 69801 bp, 55 predicted proteins | sample OricompcompostOP_FD_108781 | JGI IMG/M metagenome (GOLD analysis project Ga0164243, IMG submission 108781) | Organic Plus compost microbial communities from Emeryville, California, USA - Original compost - Organic plus compost (OP) | ecosystem: Engineered > Solid waste > Mixed feedstock >... | reverse complement strand
CATGGATAAGTCGAAAGCTCTCGACGCCGCGCTCTCACAGATCGAGCGTGCCTTCGGCAAGGGCTCGATCATGCGGCTCGGCAAGACCAAGACCGAGCTGGAGATCGAGACCGTGTCGACCGGCTCGCTCGGGCTCGATATCGCGCTCGGCGTCGGCGGTCTGCCGCGCGGCCGCATTGTGGAAATCTACGGGCCGGAATCGTCCGGCAAGACCACGCTGGCGCTGCATACGGTCGCCGAGGCGCAGCGCAAGGGCGGCATTTGCGCCTTCGTCGATGCCGAGCATGCGCTCGATCCGGTCTATGCCCGCAAGCTCGGCGTCAATGTCGATGACCTTCTGATCTCGCAGCCGGATGCCGGCGAACAGGCGCTGGAAATCACTGACACGCTGGTGCGCTCCGGCGCCGTCGATGTGGTGGTGGTCGATTCGGTTGCCGCGCTCGTGCCGCGGGCGGAACTGGAAGGCGAGATGGGCGATGCGCTGCCCGGCCTGCAGGCGCGCCTGATGAGCCAGGCGCTGCGCAAGCTGACTGCCTCGATCAACAAATCCAAGACCATGGTGATCTTCATCAACCAGATCCGCATGAAGATCGGTGTGATGTATGGCTCGCCGGAAACGACCACGGGCGGCAATGCGCTGAAATTCTATTCGTCGGTGCGGCTCGATATCCGTCGCGTCGGTGCGATCAAGGATCGTGACGAGGTGATCGGCAACCAAACCCGCGTGAAGGTGGTGAAGAACAAGCTGGCGCCGCCCTTCAAGCAGGTCGAATTCGACATCATGTACGGCGAGGGCGTGTCGAAGGTCGGCGAGTTGATCGATCTCGGCGTCAAGGCCGGTGTGGTCGAGAAGTCCGGTGCCTGGTTCTCCTACGACAGCCAGCGGATCGGGCAGGGCCGGGAAAACGCCAAGACCTTCCTGCGCAGCAATCCCGATGTCGCGGCTTCGATCGAAGCCGCCGTGCGGCAGAATTCCGGCTTGATTGCCGACAAGATCCTCACCGGCGAGAAGGAAGAGGATGACGGCGACGACGAGGGCACCGAGGAGTAATTCTCAAGGCCGCTTGTTCTTGAAGATTGGTGCGGGCCGGACATGTGCCGGCCCGTTGCCTTTTGATGCTCGCCATCACTTTGTTTTTCTCAACATTGTCCTTCTCACCGTTCAGTCACGTGTGGACGATGAGATCGAGCGACCGCATAGCCTGCTATCCGCCGAAGGGGCATGGCTTTTGCTAGCCTCACGCCATTCAGCCCTGACCATTCGTCGTAAGATGGCGACACGTTCAGGCGAGATTTGGAGTTTGAGGATCCCATGAGCGTTGCCAACTGGATTGCTGCATTCCGAAACAGCCTGACCGAACTCGCGCGCGGGGCTCGAAAAAGCATTGTTCCGCGTCGCCTCGGCGGCCTCGGGATGGTGACCGCGGCGATTTTCTTCGCGGCTCCGGCCGGCGCGCAGGATCTTGTCCCCCTCAGGGTCGTGCTCAACTTTCAGGCGGATGGGGCGCTGAACGGCTTCTACCACGCGGTCGCCAAGGGCTATTACCGCGAGGCCGGGATCGATCTGACGCTCGATCATTCCAGCGGCTCGGCAGATGCGATCTCGCGCGCGGCGAGCGGGCTCTACGACATCGCGGTCGGCGATATCGCGACGCTGACCGAATTCACGATCAAGAATCCCGACACGGCGCCGCGCGCAGTGTTCCTGCTCTACAATCGTTCGCCACAGGCCATCATCGCGCTGAAGAAATCCGGCATCGCCAAGCCGGCGGACCTGCAGGGGCGTGTCCTCGGCGTTGGCGCGGCCGATGCGCCGTCGCGCATGTTCCCGGCTTTCGCCAGCCTGACCAAGCTCGATCTCGACAAGATCGAACGCCGTCAGATCAATCCCCGTGTGCGCGATTCCATGCTGATGGGCGGGCAGGTCGATGCTGTCACCGGTTTCGATACGACCGTGTTCTTCAACCTCAAGAACAACGGCGTCACATACGAGGACGTCAACATCATCTATTACGGCGATCACGGCCTCGACGTTTACGGCAATGCCATTCTCGCGAGCCGCACGGCCCTGAAGGACAAGCGCGACCTCGTACGCAAATTCGTCGCCGCATCCGTGCGCGGCTGGCGCGAGACGATCGCCGATCCCAAGGGCACCATTGTCGCCATGCGCAAGTTCAATGAAGTGGCGCCGTTCGACAACGAGATCGAGCGGCTGCAATGGATCGGCAGCCGGATCATCGCGCCCGAGACCATTCGCAAGCAGGGAATCGGCACGTTCGATCGCGATCGCCTGACGCTCAACCTCCAGCAAATCTCGTCGGCCTTCAATCTCCCGAAGACCCTGACAGTTGAGGACATCTATGATCCGGATTTCCTGCCAGCGCAGGACCAGCGCCTGATCCAGTGAGCGGAACGGCACCACGAAGTCTCAAAACTGCCCGTCGGCGCAGCGGAGGCCCTTTGTTGCCCTCCGCGGGGCCGCTCAAACCGACCCCCGCGTTGGCTCAGCCGAGCCCGGCCGGGCGCGGTATGTCCGCAGGTCCCAACCCCCCGACCGGCATTTCTAAACGTCCGGTCATGTGACGTGGCAGGCCCGTTCCCGGGCCAGCCCGATTTGTCTTGAATCGCTTTCGTTTTCTGGACTTGACGGGACCCCGCCGCTACATATCCCGGCAAATATCAATCCTGCCCGGGCATTAGGCTTAGGCACAGAGGGAGCCGGGCCAGTTCCGGCTGCGCGGCAGCAAGATCGTCATGAGCGGCGTTAACGAGATCCGGTCCACCTTCATCGATTATTTCGCCCGGAACGGCCATGAGCCGGTGCCGTCGTCGCCGCTGGTGCCGCGTAACGACCCGACGCTGATGTTCACGAATGCCGGCATGGTGCAGTTCAAGAACGTCTTCACCGGCCTCGAAAAGCGGTCCTATAACCGCGCCACCACCTCGCAGAAATGCGTGCGCGCCGGTGGCAAGCATAACGACCTCGACAATGTCGGCTACACGGCCCGCCATCTCACCTTTTTCGAGATGCTCGGCAATTTCTCGTTCGGCGATTATTTCAAGGAGCGTGCGATCGAGCTTGCCTGGAACCTGATCACGAAAGAGTTCGGGCTGAAGAAAGACAAGCTGCTCGTCACCGTCTACCATACCGATGATGAGGCGGCGGGATACTGGAAGAAGATCGCCGGTTTTTCGGACGATCGTATCATCCGCATCGCGACGTCGGACAATTTCTGGGCGATGGGCGATACCGGGCCGTGCGGCCCGTGCTCGGAAATCTTTATCGACCGCGGCGAGCACATCTGGGGCGGACCTCCCGGCAGCGCGGAGGAGGACGGCGACCGCTTCCTCGAATTCTGGAATCTCGTGTTCATGCAATACGAGCAGGTGACGAAGGAGGAGCGCTTGCCGCTGCCGCGCCCTTCGATCGACACTGGCATGGGGCTGGAGCGCATGGCCAGCATCCTGCAGGGCGTCGACAGCGTCTTCGAGACGGATCTGTTCCGCCATCTGATCGATGCAGCCGCATCGGCGCTCGGGCGAGCTCCGACCGAGCAGACTGTGGCGTCATACCGGGTCATTGCAGATCACCTGCGCTCGTCCACGTTCCTCGTGGCCGACGGTGTGCTGCCCTCGAACGAAGGCCGCGGCTATGTGCTCCGCCGCATCATGCGGCGCGCGATGCGCCACGCCGAACTTCTCGGTGCCAATGAGCCACTGATGTGGAAGCTCGTGCCCGCGCTCATCCGCGAGATGGGGCAGGCCTATCCTGAACTCGTCCGGGCGGAGGCACTCATCACTGAAACGCTCAAGCTCGAGGAAACCCGCTTCCGCAATACGCTGGCAAAGGGTCTGTCGATTCTCGATGAGGCGTCGAAGTCGTTGAAGAAGGGCGACATGTTCGACGGCGAGACGGCGTTCACGCTCTACGATACTTACGGCTTCCCGCTCGACCTCACGCAAGATGCGCTGAAGTCGCGCGGCATTGGCGTGGACGTGGCGGCCTTCACCGATGCGATGGAGCGTCAGCGCGCGCAAGCGCGTGCAACACGCTTCTCATCGGGCGAAACGGCCACCGAGGCGATCTGGTTCGGCCTGCGCGAGAAGCTCGGCGCCACGGAGTTTTTGGGCTACGAAACCGAGAGCGCCGAGGGCGAAGTGCTGGCGCTTGTCAGCGACGGCAAGGACGTTACCGAACTCAAGAGCGGCGAGACCGGCTTCGTCGTGCTCAACCAGACGCCGTTCTATGGCGAATCCGGCGGTCAGGTCGGCGATACCGGCGTGATGACCACCGACGGTGTGCGTTTCCGCGTGACCGATACGCAGAAGAAGGGCGGCGATCTGTTCGTGCATCAAGGCGTGGTCGAGCAGGGCACGCTGAAGGCCGGCCTTGCGCTGCAGCTCGATGTCGATCACACGCGCCGCACCGCCATCCGCGCCAACCATTCGGCGACGCATCTGTTGCATGAGGCGCTGCGCCAGGTGCTAGGCGACCATGTCGCGCAGAAGGGGTCGCTGGTCGCGCCGGAGCGGCTGCGGTTCGACTTTTCGCATCCCAAGCCCATGACGGCGGAAGAAATCGAGAAGGTCGAGGATATCGCCAACGACTTCGTTCTGCAGAATTCCGCAGTGACGACGCGCCTGATGGCACTCGACGATGCCCGCGCCTCCGGTGCGCGCGCCTTGTTCGGTGAGAAATACGGCGACGAAGTCCGCGTGGTGGCGATGGGTGAGGGCGGCGGCAACACGCTCGGCTGGTCGGTCGAATTGTGCGGCGGCACGCATGTGAAGCGCACCGGCGATATCGGTCTGATCTCGGTCGTGTCAGATTCCGGCGTCGCTGCAGGCGTGCGCCGTCTCGAAGCGTTGACCGGAAAGAATGCGCGCAAGGCAGCGAACGCGCAGATCCACGCGGCGCAATCGGTCGCAAGTGACATTCTGCGTGTTTCGGTCGCCGACATGCCGGCGCGCGTGACGCAACTGATGGATGAACGCAAGAAGCTGGAGCGTGATCTCACGGAGGCCCGCAAGAAGCTGGCGATGGGCGGCGGCTCCGGCGCCAAGGGCGATGCTGCGGATGGTGTACGCGCGATCGGCGATGTGAAGCTGCTGGCCCGCGCGGTCGAAGGCATCGACCTGAAGGATCTGCGCAGCCTTGCCGATGAGGGCAAGAAGCAGGTTGGCTCAGGCATTGTCGCCATTGTCGGCAAGACCGATGACGGCAAGGCCGGCATCGTTGTCGGTGTCACCGCCGATCTGACCAAACGCTTCAATGCGGTTGAACTCGTCCGCGCGGGTGCTGAGGCGCTCGGCGGCAAGGGCGGCGGCGGCCGGCCGGATATGGCCCAGGCCGGTGGCCCGGATGGCTCCAAAGCCGATGCGGCTTTGAAAGCGATCGAGACGGCATTGAGTGCGGCGTAATTTTAAAACCTGTTTGTGTTGTGTAACGCGAGGGTGCCTCTTCGCGTGATGTTGGTGTGCAGGGTGTGGTGATATGGGTTTCGCCGCTTCGTAAAAGGCGGGGCTCATTGCCACGGCGCTGGGGTGTAGGTCATCGCGTTTGCGGGACGATTATTGATTTTGTCGCGGGCTTGAGGGGAACGTCAGTGCTGCACGCGGAACATCTTAAAGGAATCCTGATCTTCCTCGTCGCCGCGGGCATCATCGTGCCGCTTCTGCACCGGGTGAAGCTTGGAACGGTGCTGGGCTTTCTGCTGATCGGCCTTGCGCTCGGGCCTTATGGCATCGGTTATCTCGACGATTATTTTCCGGTCCTGAATTATTTCACGCTCGATGACCCGAAGGCGGCTGAGCCGCTGGCCGAACTCGGTATCGTGTTTCTGTTGTTCCTGCTCGGCATGGAATTGTCGCTGCCGCGCCTGTGGCAATTGCGGCGCTATGTGCTGGGTGTCGGACTGGTGCAGGTGGCGCTGTCGATTGTCGTGATCGGCACGGCCATTCGCTGGAGCGGCGTGAAGCCGCCGGCCGGGCTCATTCTCGGCATGTGTTTTGCGCTGTCATCGACCGCGATCGTGATGCAGCTCCTGATCGATCAGCGCCGCGCCGCGGCGCCGGTGGGGCGCGTGTCGCTTTCGGTTCTGCTGTTCCAGGATCTGATGGTGGTGCCGGTGTTGTTCACCATCGGTATCCTGGAAGCGCGCAGTGCCGGCGATAAGTCGCTGATCGACCTGCTGCTGCCCTTTGCGCAGGCCTTTGCCGCTGTCGCGATCATCATGATCGTGGGGCGCTATGTCGTGACGCCGCTGATGCGCTCGGCCGCACGCACCGGCAGCCGCGAATTGATCATGGCGATTTCGCTGACCATCGTGGTCGGCATTTCCGCGGCAACAGGCGCCTCCGGACTTTCTGTCGCGCTCGGCGCATTCCTCGCCGGTCTTCTGCTCAGCGACAGCGAATATCGTCACCAGATCGAAGTCGATCTCGATCCGTTCAAAGGTCTGCTGCTCGGCATCTTCTTCGTCACCGTCGGCATGGTGATCGATCTGAGGATCGTCTGGCAGCATATCGGCTGGATCCTGATCGGCTTGACCGGGCTGATCGTGGTTAAGGCTTCGACCTTGTACGTTGCGGCACGGTTGTTCCGTGTCGAGCGTCCCATTGCGGCAGAAGTGGCGCTGCTGCTCGCGCAAGGCGGCGAATTCGCCTTCATCGTAATCGGCCTCGCGCAGGGAAAAGGTTTGCTCGACCAGGAGATCGCAACCTCTGCCGTCGCGGTGGCTGGCCTCAGCATGATGGTGACGCCCCTGCTTGCCATTCTGGCGCGACGGGTCGGCGAGTGGTTTGAGCCGATGGAGCACGAACACCATAAGCCGGAGGAAGATGTCGCCGATATGCGCGACCATGTTGTCATCGGCGGCTTTGGGCGTGTCGGACAAACGGTGGCGCGTGTGCTTGATCGCGAGAATGTGCCCTGGGTGGCGCTCGATACCAATGGCGAGACCGTAACGCGCTATCGCGAGCAGGGCCGCATGGTGTTTTTCGGCGATGCCAGCCGCCACGAACTGATCGAGCGTGCCGGCGCGAAGAAAGCGCGCGCCTTCGTTGTGACGCTTGGCGGCGACGATGCCACCGAGCGGATGGTCGCGGAGATCAGGAAAATCCGCCCCAAGGTCTGCGTGATCGCGCGCGCGAAGGATGGTGAGCATGCCGCGCGCCTGACGCGCCTTGGCGCGACCGGGGCTATTCCCGAAACGATTGAGGCCAGCTTGCAGCTGGCTGGCCGTTTGCTCGAGAACCTCGATTTTCCCGAAGACGTTGCGATCCAACGCATCGCCGAAGTGCGGGCGATGGAAGTCGTGGAAGTGCGCAGGGCCAGCAAGACCGCAGACGCGGCGGAATAGCCCCAAAATCGATTCGCGCCGCTTCCAGTCTTCCTGCGTTGCCTGCGCCTTTAACTCAGCGTCCCTAGTGTTGCCGGCGCCTTAAAGGCCGGCCACCTGGGCGGTCAGCGCCCGGGTTGACAACGCTGCAGGATCGTTTCCATACTTGTATACAAGTATGGAAGCTCGGGAAGGAAACGGAATGGCGGGTTTTGCGTGCGACGTGGCGATTATTGGCGGGGGCGTGACGGGGGTGGCGGCCGGTATTGCTGCAGCCCGTGCCGGCGCGAAAACAATCCTGCTGGAGCCGCGTCCCTTTGTCGGGGGCAACGCCACGACCGGGCTATGTCTGCACAATTATGTCTCGCGCTACGGGCGGCAGGTGGTGTTCGGCCTGGCGCAGGAAATCGTTGATGAGCTGATCGCGATGGGCGGCGCCGTCGGCCACATTCCTTATGAGGGCTTCACCTCGGCGGTCACACCGGTGGACGGTAATTTTTTCCGTATCAAGGTGACCGAAATGCTGGCGCGTGCCGGCGTTCAGGTGCTTTACGGCGCCACTGTCGTGGATGTGAGGCGCGAACAATCCCACATCTCCGAAATCAAATTCGCAGCGAAGGGCGGGCTGCATACGCTGACCGCCAAGAACATTGTCGACGCATCCGGCGATGGCGATGTCGCGGCGATGGCCGGCGTGCCCTTCCGCAAGGGCGATGGCCCGGCCGAGCGCATGCAGCCGATCTCGATGATCCTGCATTTCCACAATGTCGATACGCGCCGCATTGCCGCCGAGATCGGCGAAGTGGCCCCGGCAATGGCGCAGCGCCCCGAGGGTGGCGACCCTATTCCCGTCTATTTCAACGGATCGTTCTCGAAATGGAATGATGTCGTCATCGAGCAGGGCGTCTTTCCCAACAAGGACCGGCATGTGTTTTTCAACACGGTCTGGCCCGATCAGGTGAACGTCAACACCACGGCGGTGCTGGATGTCGACGGGACCGATCCGGTCGAATTGTCGCGCGCCACTGTCGAGTTGACGGCACAGGCGACCAAGATCGGCGGGTTCCTGCGCGATCATGTGCCTGGCTTCGAGAATGGTTATCTCGTGCCGGCGGCGCTGCCGGGCGTTCGCGAATCCCGCAACATCCGCGGCCGTTATGAGATTCAGGACGATGACGTGCTCGAAGGCCGCAAGTTCGACGATACGATCGGGCAGATCTGTTTCCCGGTCGATATCCATGCGCCGGATTCAAGTCAGGCAATCTTTGTGCAGATCGGCGGCGACGGTGCTTTCGATATTCCGTATCGCGCGATGCTGCCACTCGACCTCGACAATGTGATCGTGGCGGGGCGCTGCGTGTCGGCAACCCATGTGGCGCATGGCGCAACGCGCAACATGGCGCCTTGCCTGGTGATGGGCGAGGCGGCCGGCGTCGCGGCGGCAATGTCATCCACCCGCAACACGACAATGCCGGATCTCGACATTCGCGATCTGCAAAACAAGCTGCTGGCGAATGGCGTGTTCCTGGGCGACGCATTCGAAGGACCACATGCCAAACGCTCCGTCGCTGTTTGATCCGCTCTGGACGCGCGTCGCCGATCCTTTGCGCCGCGCGATCATCGAAGGCGTGTTGCCGCCCGGCGAATTGCTGTCGGAAAACCGGCTGGCGGCTGAATATGGCGTCAGCCGCACGCCGGTGCGTGAGGCGTTGCGGCTGCTCATGGAGGAAGAGCTTGTCGAGATGCTGCCGGGCCGCAAGGTCCGGGTTGCCCTTCCGCGCGCCGACAAGGTGCACGAAATTTACGATGTCCGTCTCGTTCTGGAATCAGAAGCGGTTCGCCGTCTCGTTGGCGATGCCGGTGCACAATCCGTGTTGGAGCGCATGGCGAAGGCCTGCGATGCCTCAGACCGGGCCTTGGCAAAGCGCGATCTCGCAGCCCTTGCCGATGCCAACGAAAACTTCCATGCCGCTCTGGTGAGCGCATTGCGCAATGAGCGTCTGCTTGCGCAATACCGCGCCATCCACAACCTGATCACGCTCTATCGCCATCAATCCCTGCACAGCGAAAGCTGGGCCGAACACGGCACCGCCGAACATCGCCCGTTGCTCGACAGGCTGACGCAGCGAGACGAAGCCGCAGCGCTTGCTCTTCTGCGCACGCATATCGAACGGGCGCGCGATGTCGTGTGCCGCAGGGTTGAGACCATGGGAAAGGACGCAAAAGTCGCGTGAGGCAAACGCGAAATTCTTCAATCAAAAAATCTTGCAACGGGAGGAGACAACATGAACCGACGCGAGTTGCTCGCGGCGATGGCGGCATCCACGATGATGGCTGCCGGCGGCCGCACCTTTGCGCAGACTTTTCCAACGCAGCCATTGCGGATCATCGTGCCGTTTCCGGCCGGACAAGCCTCCGATGTCATTACGCGCTTGTTGGCCGACCGCATCTCGCCGGCGATCGGCCAGCCGATCATCGTGGAAAACCGTCCAGGCGCGGGCGGCAATATCGGTACGGAAGCGGGCGCGCGTGCGCCCAATGACGGGCACACGCTCACCATCGCGACGGCGGCTTTGCCGATCTCCAAGCTGATCTATCGCAGGCTGTCATTCGATCCGGTGACGGATTTCGCGCCGGTGACGCGCATGACCATCACGCCGCTGCTGCTCGTGACCTCACCAAAGCTCGGTGTGAATTCTGTCGCCGAACTGGTCGAGTTTGCGAAGAAAAATCCCGGAAAAGTTTCGTTCGCATCGAGCGGGCCCGGCACCAGCCATCATCTGTCCGGGGAATTGTTTTCGGCGCTCGCCGGCGTGAAGCTTCTGCATGTGCCCTACAAGGGCAGCCCGCCCGCCCACATCGATCTGATGAGCGGACAGGTGGATATCATGTTCGACAACATTGTCGCCGTGGGACCGCAGGTGAAACAGGGCAATCTCAAAGCGCTGGCGACCACGACGAAGACGCGTGTGCCGACCTTGCCCGATCTTCCGACCATGGCGGAAGCCGGCTATCCGACATTCGAGGCCGTGGCATGGTTCGGCGTGCTCGCGCCCAAAGGAACGCCTCAGCCTGTCATTGCGCGGCTGAATGCCGAATTCGGCAAGGCATTGGCTGTGCCTGAGATCCGGCAGAAACTCATCGATATGGGCGCCCAGGTGTCGCCCGGCACACCTGAGGAGTTCGGCCAATTTCTTGCGGCCGAAGTTGCGAAATGGCAGCCGGTGGTTCAGCGGGCCGGTGTCGCGATCGACTGATCCCGCGGCTGCGACGCATTAGATCACGATGACTTTGGATCGAACCGATCCAAAGTCATAAACGTGATCGACTCTCATACATTGAGCATGATGTCGTCCGAAAACCGCTTCGCACTTTGGCATCATGCTCTAGTGTCCTGAATCCGAAGTTCGCATGATTATGCCGCACCTCTTTTGCGAGCTTCGGATTCAAAGGACACTAGCAACGTATTGACTTCTAGTGTGGGTTGGATCGGAGGTCCGCTCGGCGAGGGTGCAGCAACAATGAAGCGGACTTCCGATCCACCACACTAGCGCCGCTGATGCGTCGCAATGCTTTCGATCTTGTTGGTCCAGATGCCGCCGTCGAATGGCTTGGGAATGCGATCAAGGTCCGATGGCGTGTCGATGCCGGTTGAGAAATTGCCGCCGTCATAATCGCCGAGAATGAACACTTGTGTGTCTGCATTCTTCATGCGGGCCATGAAGCGGTTCGGCCAGCCCCAAAGCCACGGTGCTATGTTGACCGGCACCAGCATCAGGCGGCCGCTGCAGGAGTCCGGCACACGGCCGAACCAGCCGGTGGCGATATAGCCGATCAGGCAGGATTTCAGCGCGCTGCTGGAGCCGACGGTGAGATGTGGCAGATGCTTCTTCACATATTCGACGGGCGTGGTGTCGCCATACACCATCAGGTGCTTGTGCCGTTCGAGCGGGATTTCGCCGAGGCGCCGCGCGAGTGCCGCCCCTTCCTCGCGGTCCTTGCTCTTGATGTGAATGAGAAAGCGCTTGTCCGGGAAGGCCGCCAGCACCTCATCCAGTGACGGAATGAGGCTGATGCCTTTGCCGCGCAGCGGATAGGTCTTGCCGCCATCGGCGGTGTAGCCGTAACCGGCATCGAGTGTTTTCAACTCCGCCAGCGTGTGTTCGCGGGTGACGCCCTTGCCGTCGGTGCGGCAATCCAGCGTCCAGTCGTGGAAGACGGCGAAGTGCCCGTCGGTGGTGGGGTGCAAGTCGAACTCGACGACGTCGGCGCCGGCATCGAATGCGGCCTTCATCGAGGGCAGAGTGTTCTCGATGAGGTCATGCGTCGGCGGATTGATCATCGACGCCGTGCAGGATTGTGCCGTCAATCCGTCGCGGCGAAAGGTCTGGTGCACGCCGCGATGCGCGAGCAGCACCGGCTTGCCGTCCGGGACGGGCGCGAGCCAGCTTGCGTTAAACAGATAGACGATGCCGATGAAGAGCAGCAGCGAGAGAAGAATGATCTTGAGTCGCATGTGGGCGTCCGGAGGGACGATGACAAAGCGGTAAGACCAAGACAAAAAGAAGGCGTGGCGGCGAGCCTGTGCGCCACATTCCTATCGCTTGGATTTCCGCTTGAGGGAGGCTTGCGGATAGATCGTCTCGCCGCGCTTGAGCATGGCGACGAAGGACTCGATCTTCTTTTTGCGGCCGGCCTCGGTCTTCATGTTCTGGACGCGGAATGCGAGAGAAAAGCGGTTTTGCGCGGAGAGCGTTGCGAGCATCGCCTTTGCCCTCGGCTCGGCGTCGATCGCGGCCTGAAGATCGGCTGGAATTTTCATCTCGCGGCCACCGTCGTAAGCGCGGTCCCATCGGCCATCCGCATTCAATGGATGCCAACCGCTTCAATCAGCTTATCCGGACAGAAAAAAGCCGGCCGCTCGTGCCAACGGCCGGCTGAAATCTGTTGTTATGCCGGCGCGTTACGCCGCCATCGCCTTTTTCAGGTTCTCGTCGATCTTGTCGAGGAATCCCGTAGTCGACAGCCACCTCTGCTCGGGGCCGACGAGGAGGGCGAGGTCCTTGGTCATGAAGCCGGATTCGACTGTATCGACGCAAACCTTTTCCAGGGTCGATGCGAACTTCGTGAGGTCGGCGTTGTTGTCGAGCTTCGCACGATGGGCGAGGCCACGGGTCCAGGCAAAGATCGACGCGATCGAGTTGGTCGAGGTTTCGTTACCCTTCTGGTGCTCGCGATAGTGGCGCGTCACGGTGCCGTGCGCGGCTTCCGCTTCCACCACCTTGCCGTCCGGCGTCATCAGCACCGAGGTCATCAGGCCGAGCGAGCCGAAGCCCTGCGCGACAGTGTCCGATTGCACGTCGCCGTCGTAATTCTTGCAGGCCCAGACATATCCGCCCGACCATTTCAATGCCGACGCGACCATGTCGTCGATCAGGCGGTGCTGATAGATGATGCCGCGCTTGTCGAACTCGGCCTTGAATTCCTTGTCGAAGATCTCCTGGAACAGTTCCATGAAGCGGCCGTCATACTGCTTCAGGATGGTGTTCTTGGTGGACAGGTAGACGGAGTAATTGCGGGACAAACCGTAATTGAACGAGGCGTAGGCGAAGTCGCGGATCGAGTCGTCGAGATTGTACATCGCCATGGTGACGCCCGAGCCGGGCGCATTGAAGACTTCCTTCTCGATGACCTTGCCGTCTTCGCCCTCGAACTTGATCGTCAGCTTGCCCTTGCCGGGGAATTTGAAATCGGTCGCGCGATACTGGTCGCCGAAGGCATGACGGCCGATGATGATCGGCTGGGTCCAGCCCGGCACGAGGCGCGGCACGTTCCTGCAGATGATCGGCTCGCGGAAGATGGTGCCGCCGAGAATGTTGCGAATGGTGCCGTTCGGCGAGCGCCACATTTCCTTGAGGCTGAATTCCTTCACGCGGCCTTCGTCCGGCGTGATGGTGGCGCATTTCACGGCGACGCCGACCTCCTTGGTCTTGTTGGCGGCGTCAATGGTGACCTGGTCGTTGGTGGCGTCGCGGTTCTGGACGCTGAGATCGTAATAGAGCAGGTCGATGTCGAGATAGGGATAGATCAGCTTGTCCTTGATGAGCTGCCAGATGATGCGTGTCATTTCATCGCCGTCCATTTCGACGATGGGGTTCGTCACCTTGATCTTCGCCATTAAGCAGTCACCTTTTGAGAGCGGGCGTTGCCGTCCGGAATAAGGACTCGCTCGATGAGTTTGCCATCGAGCGAGTCATGCCTCGTAAACGCGTCAGAGCGCGGCGAGCGCGGCGTTCAGCGTGGCGCTCGGCCGCATCGCGGCCGATGTCTTTGCGGAATCGGGCAGGTAGTAACCGCCCATATCGACCGGCTTGCCCTGGGCAGCGATCAGTTCGCCGTTGATCTTGGCCTCGTTCTTCTCAAGCGCCTCGGCCAGCGGCTTGAAGCGGGCTTGCAGCTCGGCGTCCTTGGTCTGCGCGGCTAGCGCCTCCGCCCAGTACAGGGCGAGATAGAAATGGCTGCCGCGATTGTCCAGTTCGCCGACCTTGCGCGCCGGGGAGCGGTTATTGTCGAGGATCTTGCCGATCGCTGTGTCGAGCGCGTCGGCGAGCACCTGCGCCTTGGCGTTCTTGTAGGTCTGGGCCAGATGCTCGAGCGAGGCCCCGAGCGCAAGGAATTCGCCGAGCGAATCCCAGCGCAGATAGCCTTCCTGCTGGAACTGCTCCACGTGCTTTGGCGCCGAACCGCCAGCACCGGTCTCGAACAGACCACCACCTGCCATCAGCGGAACGACCGACAGCATCTTGGCCGAGGTGCCGAGCTCCATGATCGGGAACAGATCGGTCAGGTAGTCGCGCAGCACGTTGCCGGTGACCGAGATCGTGTCCTGACCCTTGCGGATGCGCTCGAGCGAAAACTTCATCGCGTCCACCGGCGCCAGAATGCGGATGTCGAGACCCGATGTATCGTGATCCTTCAGGTACTTCTCGACCTTGGCAATGACCTGGGCGTCATGCGCGCGCTTGGCGTCGAGCCAGAACACCGCCGGCGTACCGGTGACGCGGGCGCGGCGCACAGCGAGCTTCACCCAATCCTGAACCGGCGCGTCCCTGAGTTCGCACATGCGGAAGATGTCACCGGTCTCGACCGGACGCTCTAGCAGCACGGTGCCGTCCTCGGCGACGACGCGAACGGCGCCGCTTGCAGGCACTTCGAAGGTCTTGTCGTGCGAGCCGTATTCCTCGGCCTTCTGCGCCATCAAGCCCACATTCGGGACCGAACCCATGGTCTTGGGATCGAAGGCGCCATTGGCCTTACAATCATCGATGACCGCCTGATACAGCGTCGCGTAGGAGCGATCCGGGATCGCTGCGATCACGTCATGCAGCTTGCCGTCGGCGCCCCACATGCGTCCGGACTCGCGGATCATCGCCGGCATCGATGCGTCGACGATGACGTCGCTCGGCACGTGCAGGTTGGTGATGCCCTTGTCGGAATTGACCATGGCGAGGCCCGGCCGCTTCGCGTATTCGGCCGCGATGTCAGCCTTGATGGCTGCCTTTTCGGCGTCCGGCAGGGTCTCGATCTTGGTCAGCAGATCGCCGAAGCCGTTGTTGACGTTGACACCGAGCTTCTTCAGCGTCGCTGAATGCTTCTCGATCACATCGGAGAAGAAGGCCGACACGGCGTGGCCGAAAATGATCGGATCGGCGATCTTCATCATCGTCGCCTTGACGTGCAGCGAGAACAGAACGTCGTCCTTCTTGGCGGCGGCAATCTGCTCGTCAAAGAATTTGCGCAACGCCTTGGCGCTCATCACCGCCGCGTCGATGATCTCGCCGGCCTGAATCGGCGTCTTCGCCTTCAGCACCGTGACGGCGCCGTCCTTGCCGACGAGCTCGATGCGGGCGTTGGTCGCTGAAGCGACGGTGGTCGAGATTTCCGAGCCGTAATAATCGCCGCCCGACATGTGCGCGACGCGCGACTTGGAGTCTTTGCTCCAGGCGCCCATCTTGTGCGGGTTGTTGCGGGCGTATTGCTTGACGGCACCGGCGGCTCTCCGATCGGAGTTGCCTTCACGCAGGACCGGATTGACGACGCTGCCAAATACCTTGGCATAGCGAGCCTTGATATCCTTTTCGGCATCCGTGGTCGGGTTGTCCGGATAGTCCGGAACGTCGTAGCCCTTGCCCTGCAGTTCCTTGATCGCGGCCTTCAGCTGCGGGATCGAGGCGGAGATGTTGGGCAGCTTCATGATGTTGGCTTCGGGCTTCAACGTCAGCTCGCCAAGTTCGGTGAGTTCGTCGTTGATCCGTTGCTCGGGCTTCAGCCTTTCGGGGAACGTGGCGATGATGCGGCCGGCCAGCGAAATGTCCTTCATTTTCACCGACACTCCCGCCGTGCCCACGAAGGCTTCGACGATCGGCAGCAGGGAATAGGTCGCGAGCGCCGGGGCTTCATCGACCTTTGTCCACATGATTTCGAGATTTGGCATGCTTGCACCTCTGGTCGCCGTGCTTGTTTGGGCCGACCGGAAACTGACCATCGATGGGCGCGGGATGGCTTCTCCCTCGGGCCCTCAAATGAATTGTTCTCGGCGCGGAGACCGCCAACCGGGAATTCGACTGACGGGAGTTCGGCGCGCGCCGTATAGCATCCGCACTCCGCCGGTAAAAGCCTTGTGAGCAGGTGCGAAATCACCGCTGGCCGGCCAGGACGGGACGGCCAGATTGCCGCTTGGCGGGCAGGGCCGATGGGTGTGTCGGGGGCGGCTTAAAACGGCAAATGCCGGTGCCAGGGGACGGCACCGGCATTCACGGCCGAGAAACAGCGCCTGTTACCAGGTCCCTGTGTCCAGGGCCTCACGAGTCGTGGGATCGCGATCGGGAAAGTACGGGCCGTAAGTGTAATCGCGAACGTCCGGCCCCATCGTCCGGACCTGCGCCTGGGTCGGGCCGGAGACAGCGAAGAGCGACAGGATGGCGGCCGCGGCAAGGATGAGCTTCAGTGCGTTCATGGTCTTCCTCCTCTTGTTCCGATGCTCGGGGGATCGGCATCGATGGAGGGGGATATGCACCCGTTGGCGCGGCGCGACTGTGAGCCTGCCCACACTTGGAGCGAAAAAAGAAAAAAAGCAGACGGTCTGCCGATTTCGCTCCAGAATGCTCCGTGGACTTCGGCGGCGCAGGTGATCTGGAACGTCAAATCCGGCCATGCTGCAGCTTGGTCAGGAAATTGCCGGCATAGCGCTCCTGCCCGACATGCAGGATGTTCTCGGTCACCACGGACCAGATTTCACCGCCGCAGCCCTCGACCCAGCGCCGGCAGAAAGCGGCGTCCTCACCGCAATAAATGCCGTTGTCGTCTGGCATGGATTCGAAACATTGCAACACGCCTTTCTTCAAATCGAATTTGGCGTAGGTGTCTGCGATGCGTTCGCTGTACAATTCCGGATAACGCTCCTTGATGCGATCGAAGACGCCGCGTTGAATCAGCAGAACGCCGGCACCCGTTCTTGTGACGCGAATGGCGGCGCCTTCCACCACGAGGTCGGCGGCGGAGCGTGTCTCGCCGGCCTTTGCCGGACCGCCCTTGAAATAGATCGAGCCGGAATTGACGTAGTCTATGGCCACAAGGCGGGCGACGTTCGGATCCGCAATTTTATCCTTCAGAGCATAGAAGGCTGACAGATCGAATTTGCGCTGCGGCGCCATGCTGCCGACCACCGGCTTGTTCACCTGGATCATGTGCTCGACCAGTTGCGGACCGAAGCCCATGTCGGCGTCGATGAACAGCAGGTGCGTATAGCTTTTGTCCTCCATGACAAGGCTTGCAAACAGATTGCGCATGAAGGAGAGGACCGAGAGCGACAGGAATTTGTACTCGAATTTGATGTTCGGATGCTTCTCGCGGAACTGGCCGAGGAGATTCATCAGCGAATAGCAATAGGTGGTCGTGACCATGTCGCCATAGGCGGGGGTTGCAATCAGGATTTTCATGGGAGTTTCCGGGGCGGGGAGGTCGCGAATCGACAAAAGCGATCATCACATGCTCGCGGCTTTCGCGCGCGCCGCTGTGCCGCTATAGCAGCGGCCGGAGAGACGACATGCCCGGAGCGGGAACGGACAAGACCAGGAACTGGGTGGTGACACCCGCGCCGGTGGTGGTGCTGGTGGAGTCGCAGCTTGGCGAGAATATCGGCGCGGTGGCGCGGGCGATGGCCAATTTCGGGCTGTCGCGCTTGCGGCTGGTCAAGCCGCAACAGGGCTGGCCGAACGAGCGGGCGCGGGTGATGGCATCCGGCGCGGACCGCATTCTGGAGGAAGCGGAACTGTTCCGCTCACTCGCGGACGCGATTGCGGATTGTCATTTCGTGTTTGCATCCACGGCCCGCACGCACGATCAGGCCAAGCCGGTGGTCGGCGCGGAGGAGGCGGCACGTATTGCTGCGCCTCGGATCGCTGAAGGCCAGACCGTGGCGCTGGTGTTCGGCCGGGAGCGGAACGGACTTGAGAATGACGAGGTCGGGCTGGCGGATGCGATCCTGACCCTGCCGGTGAATCCGGCCTTCGCCTCGCTCAATCTCGGGCAGGCGGCGGTGATCGTCGGCTATGAATGGTTTAAGCTGCAAAGCAAAGGCGCGCTGCCGTTCGCGGCCGCAGAGAAGTCGCCGCCGGCGCCGAAGGAGCAACTGCACGCTTTCTTCAACGATCTCGAACGCGAGCTGGAACGGATCGAGTATTTCCGTCCCCACGAGAAGCGCGGCACCATGACGGTGAACATGCGCAATATCTTCACCCGCATGCAACCGACGCAGCAGGATATCCGCACATTGCATGGTGTGATCATGGCGCTCGTCGAAGGCCGCAAAGGCCCAGCGCGTGGCGGCCTGCTCGATGGGCCGGAGGCGGACATGCTGCGCAATCTCCTGGCCCAGCACGGCAAGGCGGAGATCGCGCGATCGGATTCGCCGGTGCGCGGTCTTGCCCGTTTGCTCCGGCGCAATCCGACCGATGCCGAACGGGCCTTGTGGTCGGCGATTACGAATGACCGACGTTTTTCCACGCTCGGCTTCAAGCGGCAGACGCCGATCGGTCCGCATATCGCTGACTTCGTCTCCTTTCCGCTGCGGCTGGTGATCGATGTCGTGCCGGACAGCGAAGATGCGCCGAGTGCAGAAGCGCGGCGACAAAAGCTCGCGTGGATGCAGGAGCGCGATTACCGGATCGTGACGGTGAGGGCGGGTGATGTTGCTACCGACGTTGACGGGGTGATGAACAGAATCTTGTCCATCTCCGAGCAGTTCGTTTCATCTCGGCCTCACCCTGACCAGCGGGCAAAGCCCGCGTCTCGAAGGGTGGGGCCGCCCTCGTCCTTCGAGACGGGCGCTGCGCGCCCTCCTCAGGATGAGGGCTGAGAAGAATCCGCAGATTGAATTAGCTCAGCCCTTTCAACTGCGCGGCGGTCCCTGCGCGCAAGAAGGCGAGATCACTGCCGACCGTGAGAAACTTGAATCCCGCCTTGGCCTTTGCGGCGGCACGCGCGGCATCGATGCAGTAAAGGCCGGGAATCTTGCCGGCATTCTTGCAAGCCGCGAGGACGATATCGAGACCCTTTTCGACCTCGGCAGAATGGGCGTCCAGCACCGATCCATTGGTCAGGCTGTATGACAAATCGGATGGCCCAACGAACAGCCCGTCGATGCCGGGCGTGTTGATGATGGCATCGACGTTGTCGAGCGCGGTGCGGGTTTCGATCATCGCAAAAGCCAGCGTTTCCTGATTGGCGATGGCGAGATAGGGCCGCTGATCCGGGAAGCCGGCGAGCGCCGCAGCGCGATGAGCGCCCAGGCTGCGTTCGCCGATCGGCGGGTATTTGGCCGTCGCAGCGAAGGCACGGGCATCCTCCGCCGAATTGATCATCGGTGCGATCACACCCTCGGCGCCGAAATCGAGCGCGCGGCTGACCATCGAATATTGTCCGAGCGGCACGCGAACGAGCGGCGCCGACCCGGCAAGATGGATGGCGCCGATCGACTGCATGGTGGACGCGGTATCCCACAAGCCGTGCTGCTGATCGAGCGCAACGGCGGTGAAGCCTTCGCGCGCAATCGTTTCGACGACGTTCGGATAAGGCAGACCGCACCAGGCTGAATAGACGACTTCACCGGCACGCAAGCGACGGGCAAGCGAGAATTTCGAATAGGCTGTCACGGTCTGCGCTTTCTGCTGAGCAGTTCTGAAACGTGTTGCGTGGAAGGCTCGCCGCAGCGCGGCGAGCCTGTCGAGCCGGCAATCAGGTGCCGGACTGAATCTGTTTCACCGCTTCGGCCAGCAGTTCCACCATCATTTCGCGCACCTGCTGCTCCGAGACGCCTTTGCCAGCGAGATCGCCAGCGACCTTGCGCAGAACGTCGTCATGGCCGGCTTCTTCGAAATCGGCGACGACCACTTCCTTGGAATAGGCATCGGCATCGGCGCCCGTTTTGCCAAGAATGCCGGCCGCCCACAGGCCGAGCAGCTTGTTGCGCCGTGCAGTGGCCTTGAACTTCAGCTCTTCATCGTGCGCGAATTTCTTCTCGAAGCCTTCCTCGCGCTTGTCGAACGTCGTCATGAATCCTCACTGGTCGATGATGTTGGGAGATAAAGCGGCGACGTCTGAAGATCAACGCCGGCCGGAAACTGCGTCATGCGAGGGGGCGAACATTCTCTGCCAGGCTGTCGGCGGTTCGGGACCATCCGGTGCTCCAATGCGACGTCATATGTCAGTAATGCATCCCGCGGTAAGCCCGTGCGCCTTCCTGAGAGGTGCCAATCATGATTCCCACCCATTCGAAACAGCGCCTTCGGCCCGATCTCTCGCGGCCGGGACCTAGCATAGCCCGGCAGCGGCTCGAACGCGACGGATCGTCCGGGGCGGCCGGCTTGCATAGGTGAGGGGCCTCGTCAAGCCACAGGTCCCGAGTCACGAAATATCCATGTTGCGGCGGTGGACGCAGGACCCTATCTGATTTGTGCTTCGCACCCTGATCGGCTAGGTTGCCCTAACGGCCCGGACGACCGCGTTGCGTCTCGACAGTCGCGCCAGCCGCATCCGCCGCGGTCTTAAAAACATCAACAGGAACCCCGGCATTTCATGGACTTCCACAAACCACGGTACATTCCGATGAGCCGCCGCCGCCGCATTTACGAAGGCAAAGCTAAAGTTCTTTACGAGGGCCCCGAGCCCGGCACGCTGATCCAGCACTTCAAGGACGACGCCACCGCCTTCAATGCCAAAAAGCACGAGGTGATCGAAGGCAAGGGCGTGCTGAACAACCGGATCTCGGAATATGTTTTCCAGAATCTGAACGACATCGGCGTACCGACGCATTTCATCCGCCGCCTCAACATGCGCGAACAACTGATTCGCGAGGTCGAGATCGTCCCGTTGGAGATCGTGGTGCGGAACGTTGCTGCCGGCTCGCTGGCGCAGCGCCTCGGTATCGAGGAAGGCACACAACTGCCGCGTTCGATCATCGAATTTTACTACAAGAACGATCAGCTCGGCGATCCGATGGTCTCGGAAGAGCACATCACCGCCTTTGGCTGGGCCAATCCGCAGGAGATCGACGACATGATGGCGCTGGCCATCCGTGTGAATGATTTCCTGTCCGGGCTGTTCCTCGGCGTCGGCATCCGTCTGGTCGATTTCAAGATGGAATGCGGCCGGCTGTGGGAAAACGACATGATGCGGATCGTCGTTGCCGACGAGATTTCCCCCGATTCGTGCCGGCTGTGGGACATCAAGTCGGCCGAGAAGCTGGACAAGGACCGCTTCCGCCGCGATCTCGGCGGTTTGCTCGAGGCCTATACAGAAGTCGCCAAGCGCCTCGGCATCATGAACGAGGGCGAGCCGCCGCGCGGCACCGGCCCGGTTCTGGTCAAGGGCTGACCTCGGAAGCGAACCTCGCGCCGGCGATGCGAGATAAACGGGAGCCCAAGGCTCCCGTTTTCATTTGGCTCCCCGTTTTCATTTACGCGTGGAAACGGTGCCCGCCCGGATGCCGATTGGCTTGTGAGCGGATGTGGAAGGGCACATTGAGACGCCTGTGGAAGGGTGCTAGGTCGGGGGCCTCTCTCTCACCGTTCGAATCTCCGTCCTGCCGATCGGGACGGCTCAGAAAAGGCCGTAATTCATGAAGGCGCGCGTCACCGTCACCCTGAAAACCGGCGTTCTCGACCCGCAGGGCAAGGCGATCGAGGGCGCGCTGAAATCGCTCGGCGTGTCGGGGATCGGCAGCGTCCGTCAGGGCAAGGTATTCGACATCGAACTCGATGGCGCCGACAAGGCTTCGGCGGAAGCGGTGCTGAAAGCGGCGGCCGAAAAGCTGCTGGCGAACACGGTGATCGAGAATTACCGGATCGAGGTTCTGTGAGTTCGGGAGCGTCGCAATGAAATCCGCGGTCCTCGTTTTCCCTGGCATCAACCGCGAGCGCGATATGGCGCGCACGCTGAAGCTCGTCTCCGGTGTCGAGCCGGCGATGGTCTGGCACGCGGATACGGAACTTCCGGCGGGGACCGATCTCGTCGTGGTGCCGGGCGGCTTTTCCTACGGCGACTATCTGCGCTGCGGCGCGATCGCGGCGCGCGCGCCGATCATGGATGCGGTTCGCGCCCATGCGGCGAAGGGCGGTCTCGTGCTCGGCGTCTGCAACGGCTTCCAGATCCTGTGCGAGTCCGGCCTGTTGCCGGGCGTGCTGATGCGGAACTCGAAGCTGAAATTCATCTGCCATGACGTGCATCTGCGGGTCGAGCGTTCAGACACGCCGTTCACGCGCGGCTACAATGCCGGGCAGGTGATCCGCGTGCCGGTGGCGCACGGCGAGGGGAACTACGTTGCCGACGACGAAACGATCAAGGCGATCGAGAGCGAAGGCCGCGTCATCTTCCGTTATTGCGCGGCCGACGGCACGCTGGGCGATCCCTATAACGTCAACGGTGCGATCAATGCGATTGCCGGCATCGTCAACGAAGGCGGCAATGTCGCCGGTATGATGCCGCATCCGGAAAACCACGTTGAAAGCATCATCGGTTCGACCGACGGGCGCGGGTTGTTCGCCGGCCTTGTCGCGCAATTCGGCAAGGCCGCCTGACAATGTCCGTTGCTGAGAGTGACAAGACTTTGCGTAACGAACCGAAGATCACCCCGGAACTCGTCGCCGAACACGGCCTCAAGCCCGACGAATACCAGCGCATCCTCGACTTGATTGGGCGCGAGCCGACGCTGACCGAACTCGGCATCTTTTCCGCAATGTGGAACGAGCATTGCTCCTACAAATCCTCGAAGGTGCATCTGCGCGGCCTGCCGACCGAGGCGCCATGGGTGATCCAGGGGCCGGGTGAGAATGCCGGCGTCATCGATATCGGCGATGGCCTCGCTGTGGTCTTCAAAATGGAGAGCCACAATCACCCGAGCTACATCGAGCCCTATCAGGGCGCGACCACGGGCGTCGGCGGTATCCTGCGCGACGTTTTCACCATGGGCGCGCGGCCGATCGCCTGCCTGAACGCGATCTCGTTCGGCGATCCCAAACATCCCAAGACCCGGCATCTCGTGTCGGGCGTGGTCGCCGGTATCGGCGGCTACGGCAATTCCTTCGGTGTGCCGACCGTGGGCGGGCAGACCCGTTTCCATACTCGCTATAACGGCAACAACCTCGTCAATGCGATGGCGGTGGGCCTCGCACGCACCGACAGCATTTTCTATGCGGCGGCCTCCGGCGTCGGCATGCCGATCGTCTATCTCGGCTCCAAGACCGGCCGTGACGGCATCCATGGCGCGTCGATGGCTTCGGCCGAATTCGGCGAGGATTCCGACGAGAAGCGGCCGACCGTGCAGGTCGGCGATCCCTTTGCCGAAAAGCTGCTGCTCGAGGCGTGCCTTGAGATCATGCAGAAGGATTGCGTGATCGCGATCCAGGACATGGGCGCGGCGGGACTCACATGCTCGGCGGTCGAGATGGGCGCCAAGGGCGATCTCGGCGTCACGCTGGATCTCGAGAAAGTGCCGACGCGCGAAGCCGGCATGAGCGGCTATGAGATGATGCTCTCGGAAAGCCAGGAGCGCATGCTCATGGTGTTGAAGCCCGAGAAGGAAAAGGAAGCCGAAGACATCTTCCGCAAATGGGGGCTCGACTTCGCCATCGTCGGCGAGACCACGCCGACCAAGCGCTTCCTCATCCGTCACAACGGCGAGATGCTGGCCGATCTGCCGATCAAGGAACTGGGCGACGAAGCGCCGGTCTATAACCGTCCGTTCGTTGAGACGCCGAAGCAGCCGGTGATCGATGCGAAGGATGTGAAGCATCCGCTGCCGGTTGCCGACGCGCTGCTGAAACTGATCGGTACGCCGGACCTCTGCTCCAAGCGCTGGGTGTGGGAGCAATACGACCACATCATCGGCGGCAACACCGTGCAGCGTCCGGGTGGCGACGCAGCGGTTGTGCGCGTGGAAGAGGGGCCAAAGGGCCTCGCCATGACCACCGACGTGACGCCGCGCTATTGCGAGGCCGATCCGTTCGAGGGTGGCAAGCAGGCAGTGGCGGAAGCCTATCGCAACATCTGCGCCGTCGGCGGCTTGCCGCTGGCGATTACGGACAATTTGAATTTCGGCAATCCGGAGCGCCCCGAGATCATGGGGCAGTTCGTCGGCTGCGTGCGCGGCATCGGCGCGGCCTGCAAGGCGCTGGATTTCCCGGTCGTGTCCGGTAACGTGTCGCTCTACAACGAGACCAATGGCCGTGCGATCTTGCCGACGCCGACCATTGGCGGTGTCGGCGTGCTCGACGACTTTACGAAATCGATGAGCCTTGGATTCAAAAATGACGGCGATGCGATTCTTCTGATTGGAGAAAAGCCGTCATGGCTCGGCCAGTCGATCTATCTGCGCGACGTCTGCGGCCGCGAAGAGGGCGCGCCGCCACCTGTTGAGCTGGAACTTGAGAAGCGCCACGGCGAATTCGTGCGCAAGCTGATTCTCGATGGCCAGGTCACTGCGGCGCATGACCTTTCCGATGGCGGCCTTGCGGTCGCAATTGCCGAAATGGCGATGGCCGGTTCGCGCGGCGCGACGCTCGATGCGGCACCCGCAGGCGCCGACGCGCACGGCTACTGGTTCGGCGAGGATCAGGCGCGCTATGTCGTGACGGTGAAACCGGAGCAGGTGAAGGCCGTTGTCGAGGCGGCGCAAGTCGCTGGCGTTGCGATCGCGCAGATCGGCACGGTTGGTGGCGACACTGTTGCAATCGCCGGCGAGAAGCCGCTTGCAGTGAGCGACCTCTCACAGCGCTTCGAAGCGTGGCTGCCCGAATACATGGCGGGCACAAACTCTTAAGTCATGGCCGGGCTCGTCCCGGCCATCTACGACTTCGCTAGATCAAGAAAGACGTGAATGCCCAGCACAAGGCTTGCGCTCGGGCCGCGCGCAAGCGCGGCCGCGTGTGCCGGGTAGAACGGTGCTGAGAACGCGCTGCTCTTTGGTGACGAGCTGGCTAATTCCCCGCATTTGCCATTGCCGCCTTGCAGCCCGGTGACAATGCCGGGCGGTTGTCGGCGAGGCACTTGATCGCGCGGCCACCGCCGATCTGTGTGCCTTTGCATAGCACCCGATAGTCGTTGCCGCAGAAGCGGCGGATAATCATGGCTTCGCCGAGTGTCGTGCGACGCGGCGTGTCAGGCGTTGCGGCCGGTGGTGGCGCGGCAACGGGCGTTGCTGGTGCGGCCGCCGGTGCAGGCGGCACCGGCTTGGCCGGCACAGCCGCGGCCTTGGGGGTCGGCGCCGATTTCGCAGCAGGCTTGGCTGGTGCGGGGGCAACGGGCGCTGCTGTCGCGGCGGGAGCTGATTTTTCGGCCGGAGCAGCCGCCGCAGGCGCAGGCGTTGCGGCCGGGGCAGGCGCTGACGCAGCCGGTGTCGGCGCGGGTTGTGGTTTGGCCTCGGCAGGGGCCGCAGCGGGCTTCGGCGCCGATGCAGCGGTAACGGCATCGATCGCGCTCTTGCAGCCAGCGGAGAGCTTCGCCTTGTTCTGTTGGAGGCACATGAAGGCTTCGCGTCCGCCGGGCGTCACGCTCGAACAATTGCGCATGAAATCCGAGCGGCAATTGGCGCGAATGGCGTCCTGTTGCGCCTTGGTCACCGATTGTGCCTGCGCCGCCGCACATAAAGCGATCATCGCGACGCCAGCCACTGACTGGGCCAAAAGGGTCCGCACCATCTTCATTGCTCCTCCTTCAATGACTTGTTTTCGCAATGTGTTGTTGAAAGCTTATTTGAGGCGGGCGACAGCCTCGTTGATCAGGCTGACATCGGAATGCTTCTTCACATCGGTGTCGGCCTTGACGAAGCCAAGCTCTTTCATGAGCGCGACATTCTTTTGTAGCGCTTCGAGATTGGGCCGCATGTCGGGATCGCGATAATAATCGCGCTTGGTGAAAGCCCAGTCGAAGCGTTCCGGCGGCTGCTTGGTGAGACGCCCGGCAATGGCGGCGACTTCATTGTGGTTCGCGGGATCGGAGAACCAGCGGACGATGCGCAGCGTGTCTTCCATGAAATCGACCATCGCCGCGCGGTTCTTGTCGATGAAGGACTGGCGTGCGCACCACATCAGCAATTGCGTCACGCCGCCGATGTCGCGATTGACGAAGAGCGGGCGCGCCGTGCGCCGCAATTCGGGATCGAAGGCGAAGGGAGGGACCGTCGGGATGAGATCGACTTTCTTCTCCGTCAGCATCGCGCGCATGGTCGGCAATGGCGCTTCCAGCATGACATAGTCGCGTTTGTCTTCGAGCCCATGTTTTCGCAGCATCGCCCGCATCGCGACATCGACCGCCGCACCGGCTGCGACCGTTCCGACGACCTTGCCCTTCAGGTCCTCGACCTTTTTGATCGGACCATCGGTCGCGACCATGTATTCCTGCGAATAATAACCGGGCACACCGTCCTGCAATTCGTCGGCGATGACGCGCAGGTCATCAAGGCCGGCATTCTGGATTGCGATCGGCAAGGTCGAATAGGCAAGGCTGGCGATTTCGAGCTCGTTGTTGGCGAGCGCCGTGATCATCTGCGGTGTGCCGACATAGCGCGTCGGTTCGAGCACGTAGGATTTGCCGAGATGGCGGGCGAGATCCTTCTTCTCCATCAGGAGCGAGCCCCAGTTGGAGACGGGTGCGATCCAGGCGACGCGGATCTTCACCGGCTGCTGCGCCGAAGCCGATGTTACAAGAGCGAGGATGGCCGCGGCGGCCACCGACAGAACACGCAACAAACGCATGGATGGTCCCCCTGACCGGAGCCTATGCCGTGCGGACGCTATCCGGCGGCGGCCCGAATTTCATATCAACTCGCCGTTAGCGTCGATCCGTGAGAGCCTTTCGGCATTCCGCCGTCAACGAGGTTTGTTGATTGGCAAGGCATGTCAGCACACGGCCTTGTCCGTAAGGGACGCCCTGACAGAGCAGCGTCTGGTCCTCGCGGCAATGGCGGCTGACGAAACGAGCCTCCTGGGTTGGCCGCATCTTGGTGGCCGGAGCCATCTTGAGCGGTTCAGCAGGGGCTGACACTGGCGCGACCCGGTCGGTTGATACACGCCGTGGTTCTTCCGCTGTGCCGGCGGGCTCCGACGGCTTCGCTGGCGCGGCGGCAGGCTGGGCTGTCGGCGTGCCGGCGCGGCTCAGCGCAGCCTGACAGGCTGGCGAATGAACCTGGAAATTGCGCTTCAGGCATTGCACCGAGTCCGCGCTGCCCGGAACGACGCCGGCACAGGTCGCCCTGATCTCAGCGCTACAGGCCGAGCGGACCTCGCCAAAAGGCGCGTTCGCAGGCCCAGCCGCAGCCGGTGCCGTAGTCGTTTTCGGTGCAGCATTCGACTTCGGTGCGGATTGCTGGACTCGCGGTGGCTGTTGCGGCCGCGGCGCTGGTTGTGACCGCTGCTGCGGAGGCGGCATCTGCTGTTGTTGTGGCGGTGGGGGAGGCGGTGCCGGCCTGAAAAGCTGCTCAAAGATGTTTTGCGCCCCTGCCGGGCTGGTGGTCAGCACCAGAGTGGCGATGCCGATCACGCGGCCCAGCGATCCGATGTCAAAAACCACGCGTCCTCGCCCCCGTCTTTCTCTCGATGCAGAAGCATAATCGGTCGCATGTCCCGCGTCAGCAGTTTGCAGTGGATGCATTTGTCAGGCACGGGAAATCACCATATTTCTATTCCACCGATCCCGTTGCCGGGCTTTAAGCTCGGGCTGTGACGGTGATTTGAGGAGTTTGCCATGCCTATGGATGCCGCCGAGATCGAGCGGCTGATCAAGACCAATATCCCCGACGCGCAGGTATCGATCCGCGATCTTGCCGGAGACGGGGACCATTACGCAGCAACGGTGCTGTCGGAAAGCTTCCGCGGCAAGTCGCGTGTTCAGCAACACCAGCTCGTCTACAAGGCTTTGCAGGGGCAGATGGGTGGTGCGCTGCACGCTTTGGCGCTGCAGACCGGGGTGCCTGAGGGGTCGTAATCCCCAACCTGATCATACGGTGACGTTGTGGGGTGCAGACGTCCGGCCACAGCATCGCGAGGCCGGCGTTTCCCAACACCAGGATCAGGGCATGAAGTCGCTATGGGTCGCGTTGGCTGTTATTTTCATTGCAGCGTTAATGGCTAGGTGCGCAAGTGTTACCGAACGGCGTCAGGACATTATCGCCTGAAGACGCCATCAAACCGGCGGGACCTGGAATCTCGGTACCCGTGCCGGTGATTTCGTTTTCATCGCCGGGATGCGCGGCATTGATCCCGCGACCAATCATTTGGTCGCCGGCGAGGAAGCCCGCGTGAACAGGCCTTCGCCAATACGGAATTGATCGCCAAGAGCGAAGGGGCGAGCCTGAGGCGATGCCGTCCGGCTGGTGGTCTCCGTGACCGAGATGCACCGGTATCGGCCGATCGTGAACAAGGTCCAGGCCGACCTCTGGGGGGAGGGCCCATATCCGCCCCGGACCATTATCGAGGTCGACCGGCTCAGGCGACATCGTGGAGGGCACCTTCTACGCGCCTGTGAAGAAGTGACGGAATCCTCCGAAAGAAGTGATGACCGGGGCGGAATCGCCCGGAATCCGGCTGTTGCACCGCGGCCGGGCTGCCTATATGCGGGATGAGGACAGGCTGCAGACCGGCCGGACACAGCAGGATCGAATTTCAATGAGCATCCACCAGTTCATCGACAACGAGGTGAAGAGCAATGACGTCGTGCTCTTCATGAAGGGTACGCCACAATTTCCGCAATGCGGCTTTTCCGGCCAGGTCGTCCAGATCCTGGACTACCTCCAGGTCCCCTATAAGGGCGTCAATGTGCTGGAATCGGGTGATCTGCGCGAAGGCATCAAGAGCTATTCGCAGTGGCCGACCATTCCGCAGCTCTACGTCAAAGGCGAGTTCGTGGGCGGCTGCGACATCGTCCGCGAGATGTTCCAGGCCGGTGAATTGCAGAGCCTGATGCTGGAAAAGGGCCTCGCCGTTCAGGGCAAAGCGCTGGCATAAGCCTCGCCGCAGAGACAATGAAAAAGGCCGCTCGTGAGAGCGGCCTTTTGTATTCGGAGGATGTCGCGCCGGATCAGCGCGAATAATATTCGACCACGAGGTTCGGTTCCATCTGGACCGGGTATGGCACTTCCGACAGCGTTGGAACGCGCACATATTTGGCGGTCTTCTTGCCGTGATCGGCTTCGATGTAATCGGGCACGTCGCGCTCGGCGAGGGAGACCGCCTCAAGCACCAGGGGCAATTCCTTCGACTTGTCCTTCACCTCGATCACATCGCCGACCTTCACCATGTAGCTCGGGATGTTCACGCGGCGGCCATTCACCTTGATATGGCCGTGGTTCACGAACTGGCGGGCGGCGAAGATCGTCGGCACAAACTTGGCACGATAGACGACCGCGTCAAGACGGCGCTCCAGAAGGCCGATCAGGTTGGCACCCGAGTCGCCGCGCAGACGAATGGCTTCGGTATAGATGGCGCGGAACTGCTTTTCGGAGATATCGCCGTAATAGCCCTTCAGCTTCTGCTTGGCGCGGAGCTGCACGCCATAGTCCGAGAGCTTGCCCTTGCGGCGCTGGCCGTGCTGGCCGGGGCCATATTCACGCCGGTTGACCGGGCTCTTGGGCCGGCCCCAGACGTTCTCACCCATACGGCGGTCGAGTTTGTACTTGGATTCACTGCGCTTGGTCATCGCGTCCTCTGAAATTGACCTAAGGTTGAGGAAACGCGCCCTCCTCTGTGCCGGGGAAGTCCCTGGAACTGACAGGATCCTGGCCAAAGCGAATGGCCGGAACCACGGGTCGCGAAACGCGGAACGGGCCCGAAGGCGGGCCCGAACCGTGGCGGGGTTCTAGGGGGTCCGGTCCGTTCTGTCAAACGCCAGAAATCGTGCTGAATCCGAATGGGACCAGCCCGGCGGCGAGGCCATGACCGGGCTTCCGGCCGGAGGTCAGCAGGAAGGCGGCGGCCCCATTGGCCGTGCCATCTGGCTGCGTGCCGATCAGGGCCACGACTCGCTTGGCGATGGCCGGCGCCGGGTCGAGCCAGGTGACCGGCCAGGGCGCGAGGCGATTAAAGCGTTCCAGCAGCAGCGGGTAATGCGTACAGGCGAGGACGATCGTATCGGTGCGCGCGCCGTCCTTCTCGAGAAAGCACGGCATGATCTCTTCGGCGATATCTTCGTCGTCAATGTCTTCGCCGTTCAGCAGCGCTTCGGCGAGGACCGCGAGCCGTTTCGAGCCGATCAGCGTCACGGTGCAGCCCTGGCCGAAATCGCGGATGAGGGCCTTTGTGTATTCGCGGGCAACCGTCGCTTCGGTGCCGAGCACAGACACAAGCCGCGTCTGCGAGGCTGCACAAGCTGGCTTGATCGCCGGCACGGTGCCGACGAAGGGCACGTCGAAACGTGTGCGCAATTCGGCCAGCACGAGTGTGGACGCTGTGTTGCAGGCAATGACGATCAGATCGGGACGATGCGTTTCGATCAGCATCGCCATCACCGCAACGACACGTGTCAGCAATTCGGCCTCGGACAGCCGCCCGTAGGGAAAGGCTTCGTCATCCGCTGCATAGACGAACCGCGCGTCGGGCCGCAGCTTCACGATCTCGCGGTGGACGGTCAGTCCACCGAGACCGGAATCGAACACAAGGATGGTCGGAGACGCGGCGGTCATTCGCGGTGTGGTGCTTGCGTGGACGTTGCTCGCTTATGTGCCGACGCGCAGCGGTGCGCCGAGTTTGCGGAGTGTGGCGAGCACGGAGAGCGCGACGATCCGGCCGGTCTTCGGATTCTCGGACGGCACATTCTCGATCGAGAGGGTAAAGCGTGCGGAATCCGCATCGACCTCGATGCTGTGACAATTGCGGCTGACCGCAGGATCGGCCCAGATATCGATCTGCGTGCGATCGGGGCCGATGCCGGCGAGCGACAAGGCCGCCGCAACATTGACGTTGGCCGGAAAGCCCGCCGCGGCTTCGCGTGCGCTGCCCGAGAAGACGCGCTTGGCTTCGGTCAGGCCGTCAACCGAGATGCCGTTCTTCTCGAGATAGGGAGCTCCTTTCAGTCCGATCGGCGGCTTGCGGGTGGTCATGCGCACCGACTTGACGTCGCCTTCGGCTGCCGCCGCCACAGCGTCGAGGCCGAGCAGCGCGCCGGTCGGGACGATGATGGTGCCGCCCTTGGCCTTGGCCAGTTCGGTAAGGTGCGGGCGCGGCAGCAAGGCGCCGCAGCTGAGGACGATGACCTTTTTCCCGGCCTCCAGCATCGGCCGGCAGATGTCTTCCAGCAGAGCGGCCGGGGCGCATTCCACGGCCACGTCGGCATGGGCAGGGAAATCCTTCAGATCGACAATCGGGCAATCGATGCCTTCAGCCTTCAGGAACGCTTCCGCCTTGGCGCGGTTACCGACGGCGACACACGCCAGTTTGAGCCCCGGGATGCCCGCGTTCAGTTCCGTCACGAGCTTGCGCCCAATCGCCCCGAGCCCGGCAATCGCGATCCGAATATCCGCCATTTCCAATCAATCTCCTTTACCGAGCAGTGGTTTACGTGTGTGACGGTTGGTTCACAAGTCTCGCTTGACCGGGCCAATCCGGCAGGCAAAGTGGGAGGGATAAAAGGAGACGCCAAATGTATAAAACAAAATTATTGGCCGCTTTGGCCGGACTTTTAACGCTTGCGGGCACTGCGACCGCACAGGACTACCCCAACCGACCCCTGACCATGATTATTCCGTTCGCGGCGGGCGGGCCGACCGACGTGCTTGGCCGGGTGCTAGGGCAGCGGATGAGCGAAATTCTCGGCCAGCAGATCGTGATCGAGAATGTCGGTGGTGCCGGCGGTCAGACGGGCTCCAAGCGCGTGGCGGAATCCAAGCCCGACGGTTACACGTTTTTGCTCGGCACGGTCGGCACACATGCGCAGGGGCAGACGCTCTACAAGAAGCCGCAATATAATTCGCTGACCGATTTCACGCCGGTGATCCTCGTTGCCGACGTGCCGATCGCCTTGATTGCGCGCAAGGACTTCCCCGCCAACAATCTGAAGGATTTCATCGCCTATTCGAAGGCGAATGCCAGCAAGATGACCTATGGCTCGGCGGGGGCGGGTTCGGCGACGCATCTGGGCTGTGTCGTCGCCAACATGGTGATGGGCACCGACATCGTGCACGTGCCGTACAAGGGCACGGGACCGGCGATGCAGGATCTGCAGGGCGGCCGCATCGACTTCCTGTGCGAGATCGTGTCGACGGCAAAGCCGCAAATCGATGGCGGCACGGTCAAGGCGATCGCGATCATGACCAAGGAACGTTCACCGGCCTTGGCGAATGTGCCGACGGCCGAAGAGCAGGGTACCAAGGGCATGGAAGCCTATACCTGGAATGCGCTGTATCTGCCGAAGGACACACCGGCACCGATCGTCAAGAAGCTGCACGATGCGGCGAACGAAGCCATCAACACGCCGGCGGTGAAGGAGCGGCTCGCAGGTCTTGGTGCCGTGGTCGTTGCGCCGGATCGTCGCTCGCCGGAATATCTCGCCAAGTTCACCAAGGACGAGATCGAGAAATGGGCCGCGCCGATCAAGAAGAGCGGTGCCCAGCTCGATTGACATAAAGGAAAACGGCGGCAGGTCACGAGCCTGCCGCTGTTTGCATTTATCGCGTTTTCACGGTTGCCGGAAAAAAGTTACCGCAGAAAGCGGGGGGATCATGAACTTGAGCCGCGTGCTCGTCGTCGAAGATGAAATCCTGATCCGTATGCTGGCAGTCGATATGCTGCTTGACCTCGGTCATGAAGCCGATGAGGCCGGAACGGCCAAGGAAGCCTTGGATATGCTGCAGGCTCCAGGTGCGGCCTATGGCCTGGTGCTGCTGGATCTCGGTCTACCGGACAAGCGGGGCGACGAGCTGGTGCGGGAAATCCGGCGCTCCCATGCCGATCTGCCGCTGCTCGTTGCGAGCGGCGAGGATCAAAGCGACGTGAAAGCCCGGCTGCAGGAATTCGCGCCGATCGGCTTTCTCGGCAAGCCCTACGATCTTGATGGCATGAAAGCGAATATCGACCGGCTGATCGTGTAATTGCTCAGGCTATTCCGGTCAGGGTGGCCAGCACGACGATGGTCGCAGCGAAAAGAGACGCGGCGACCGCCAACGTAATGTGGCGATCATCCTTTTGGTCGAAGAGCGGCCGCGAAAACGGCAACATGGCTGACCTCGTCTCGATCCGTTCCTGGCCATGAAGCGCGATTCTGCCACCGCAAGGCGAGTCATTTATCTTCCGTCCGCAGCTTGACTCGAGACATGCGACTCGCCGTCTTCGCCTCAGCGACGGCTGTTATCCGCAATCGTGATGCCAAGTTCGCTCAATCCCTGCTTTGCGCGCGGTGTGGCCTGACCGGAAATCCGAAGCTCAGTGCGACCCAATCCGCGACGCTTGATTTCGCTTGCGGTGTTGGTCATCGCCTTGCGCGTGTTCTCCGTCCATGACAGCGCATCGACGGGCCAGATAGCGATCAGGCCGTTGCGGGTCTGGTTGAACGGGAATTCGCAGACCGAGACGTAGCTCGTGACCGCTCCCGTCTTCACATGGAAGTCCGCGACCATCTCGGCATAGCGGCGGTTGAAAACCGCGGCGTCACGCCGATTGACGCTGGTAGCGCGGCGCAGGAAGTCATCGCGGCCGGTCGCAGGGACGATCTCGAGCGATGCCACCATCGAGGTCATGTCGAGCGGCGTGTAGTTGCGGTTGGCAAGCAGCGTGTCAGCGCTGGCGCGATCGAGCCCCATTGCCATCATCTTCTGACGGTTGAGGTCCATCAGCTGCGCGGCGGTCTGATCGCGCATCGCGTCGGCAACACGGCTTGACGTGGCTGTGTTGGAGATCACCAGGCCGACTGCGCCGGGGATCGCCATCATCGCGCCGGAGACGACGAGACCGCCGGCCGCCGCGGCTTGCGAGATTTTCTGCAAGCGCAATTGCAGCGGTTCGTAATCGGTATAGGGATCGACGCCGAGGCGGGCGGCCAGTTCGCGGCGTTTCTGGTCGGCGCCGAAACCGCCGAACGCCTGATCCTGCGACTTGCCGGCATTGTTGATACCCGACCCGATCTGGCTCATCTGGTTGCCGATGCCGGCCAGCGTGTTGCCGATGGCCTGCACCGGATTGACGATGAGTTCGCCGGCGAACTTGACCGGTGCGAGGCCGGCCTGTGCGAGCGCATTATTGAATGCTTCGGATTGGCTGAGATTGTCGAGTTCGGCGACTGCGGCGAGCTCGCGGATGCGCATCTGCATCATCGTGTCGCTGACGACCTGGAAATCGCCATAGGACGAGCGCACCGTATAGACGCGCAGGAAGCCGTCACTGCGCACCGGATTGGCGATGGTGTAATTCGCCGCGGCAGCGCGGATGCCGGGGATTTTGTTGGGGTCGAAGGAGGCGGGACGTTCGACTTCGGCCGCGAAGGCATAGGATGAGATGGCCAGCCCCGCCGCACAGGCGAGGCTGGAGGCCAGTGTCAGACGACGCATTGAACCCCCTAACGGTATAAAACCGCCGCTATTTGACAGGGATTACGATACCGCCGCAAGCGGCCAGTCTCTTCATGCACTCACGATGTCGAGACATTTTCCGCTGGTCACTCAAGCTTTTGTCAGAAGCCTGGACACGGTCTGCCGTTTGGGAGGAACTGCTTTTCACGCCTGGCGTTGAAACGGCACCTTCAATAACGACTTTGCAATCCCAAAAACCTTGCGCTTTTTCAGGGAGGGCAACCATGCGTGCCGCGCTTGCCTATATTGGCCTTTCGATGCTGGCTTGCCCGGCATTCGCCCAGCAGTCGCTCGATACTCAGACCGTTGTTGTCGGTCCCTGGACGATTGCAACGACCTACAAGGCCGACAAATTCGAGAATTGCACGATGACACGAACGGCCACGGGGCTTGGCATTGCATTCGCGCGCAATCCGGACGGGCTGCTGCTGGCGATCGACTCGCCGAAGTGGAAGCTTGAGCGTGGCAAAGCCTATTCGGTCAAATTGGCTGCCGGATCACAGTCCGTCGATGCAGAAGCGTTGGCAGAATCAAAGTCCGTCACCATTGCGTTCGCTGACCGGCTCTTTAACAATCGGCTGCGCAGCGCCAACGCGCTCGAGGTGCGGGGAGAAGGGGCAACGCTGCGGCTGCCGCTGGATGGCAGCGCCGCAGGACTTGAGCGTCTCGATCAGTGTTTCGAGAAAAACGCCAAGGAGGGGCCGGAAACCAACCCATTCGTTGCTCCCGCCAGAAGGCCGTAGGCGTCCAGCGCAGTCACCCGCCGGGTTTGCTGTTCATTGCGGCAATGTCCGCAATATCGAGCAGGCTTTCGATGCCGTCGAGCGGCACGGCTGTCCCGGTTTCTGAAGCCAATCCCTTTTTAGGGTCCGCACAACGGGGCCAAACGACGGACCCGTTATCTTCAGTGCGGCGGATGACTTGTATGAAATCCGGCTAATTCTGGCGAGCCGAGCTTCTGTGCAGCCAGCACGACCTCGATTCGATTGCGGACCTGCAGCTTCTGCATCAGCACTGTCATGTAATGTTTGACGGTCTTTTCGCTGATCTTCAGCGCGGTCGCAATTTCGCGATTGGTTTTGCCGCGCAACAAGAGCCGCACAATCTGGTTTTCACGGATGCTGAGTTTGGCGGCCTCTGCAGCCTTGCGCCGGAAGGAGGCGTCTCGCAGCGCCGTAATCACCCGGCTGGCAAAGCTTTGCGTGATGTAGGTTTCGCCACGAGCCACACACGCGATCGCCGTAATCAATTCGTCCGCGCTGCTACCCTTGAGCACGTAGCCTTTGGCGCCGGCATCCAAAGCCCGGATTGCCGTATCCACCGTTGTCGAAGCGGTGAAGGCGACAATCTGCGTCTCCGGGGAGACTTTGATCGCCTTGGAAATCGCGTCGTAAACGTCGCCGGTAAGGCTGAGGTCTACGACGAAAACGCTAGGTTTGTGAGCGGCTGCAATATCGATAACATCGCTCGCCTTGGTCCCAATCGCTACAATATCGAGATTTGTCGATCTTGAAATCAAGTTCGTGATGGCATCGATCATCAGCGGATGATCGTCCACCAACGCAATAGAGCTTCTCTCCATTAGCCTACCCCGAAATACGCCGAGATGTCGTCCCGCTTTATTTATCGTTGTTCATTCGGCTTATTGATGCGCCGTTCAGTAAAATCTTACTAATACTAAGGCGCAAGCCTTCCTAGAGACAATACGCATTTGTGATGTGGAATTAAGTTTTGGTCGGCAACCTTAATCGACCGATCTTAACTGTGAGATGGAAGCGGCATTTACTGCCGATAGATGGGCAGTTTGACCCAGATTTCCGCACCGGAATCTGTGGAGAAAAACTCGAACGAACCACGTAGTATTTCCACACGTTTGCGAAGCCCGGAGATGCCGAGCGGGGTGTGGTTGCGTTTGCTGTCATTCTCGTTCGGGCCGTCTTCTCGGCCTCGGTCACGCACCACGAGCGATATCCAGTCCGCATCTGCAAAGGCTTCGACCTGCTGGCCATGGCCGCCGGCATGACGAAGAGCGTTATTAAGGCCTTCTTGCACGATGCGATAAAGGCAGATCTTCTGCGATCGCGACAGGTCATCAGGCAGGCCGGTGATCTTGCAGTCCACAGTCGTGCCCGATGAAAACTCATGACTTCGAACTGCGAGCCACAGCGCTTCGGTAGCCGTAAGGTTTTCCAGTTCAGGCAGAACCAGCCCGTTGGAGATATCCCGAAGTTCCTTAAGCGTGCGGACCGCCAGATCCTGCGGCGTCTGCAGCTCGGATCGTGGCTTCACGCCCTTGGGGATTGTGGTCTGTTTTTCGGATGGATCCGAGAGTCTTAATATGAGCAAGCTAAGAATTTGTATTGGGCCGTCGTGCAGGTCCTGACCGATGTGTTGAAGCAGGTTCTCATTCGATCTGACAGCCTCAAGTCTTGCGTGTTCAGCAGACTGCCGCAGGCGGTCGTTCTGATTGGCCAGCAACTGCGTTTCCTCGACTTTTCGCCGTAATGACTCCCGGTGCTGTTCGGCGCTGCGGCTGGCACGACTGGCGATGACATAGAGAACGAGCATCATCGGTGCGGTAATGGCGGCGACCAGGGACGCGACCGTAACCTGTATGGGGCGCAGCTCGGCCGCAAGGTGCCGAGCGTCTTTGTAAAACTCCCCAACGGCGATGACGTCCCTTGTGCCGGTCCGATAAAGTGGGGCGTAAACTTCGATCAGAGGGATCTTCGTGTTCCGCTCGCCGGCATTCTCGGGCTCGTCCGACGTGTCGAATGATCCAATGATTTTGCCGGCGAGGGCGGCGTTCAAATCGGCAGAAGGAAAATTCTGGCCGATCTGTTGTTTGTTGGTCGAATAGGCCAGCGTCGCGTCGGGCAGCCATATCTTGACGAACAGCACGCCTTCCGAGAGCAGCGATTTGTGGGTGGCATCGAGCTGAGACGTTGCCTCCCGGGAAAGTTGGTTTGTGTTTGCAAGCTCTTGCGCGGCGGGACCGATGATGGCCGCCATGAGCACGGCGGTTTCCTGCGCGACATTGTTTGTGATGAGCGACTTGATCCGTTCGGAAATCGTATAGGCGAGGGCAGCCATCGAAATGACGATGGTCACAGCGGCGCCCAATAGAAATTGCTGCAAGATACTCAGATTGAGTCTTGCAAATCTGTCCTTGACGGACGTCCGCAATGCCAAAGCGCAATCACGCACCAGCATGAAATGATGACCGCGGGCCGGACTTAATCGCCTCTGTCCCTTGTCGCGGCTGTTCTCCCCTGCAACCGAAGCAGCAGAAGAATTATTGTTTGATTGACGTCTAAACTGCAAGCGGTTGGGGCAAATACGATTGGACTTAGGTCTGGTGATTTTCGGACCTACAGCCAAGGAGGTTGGTCTGCTTAACGTCGGACCTATAGCGCCTGAAATCGCCCGCCCTTGATCCGTTATTTTCGGCGTCGCGGACGTCTAGCCTGCTTCCATCGAAAATCCGTTTGCTGTCACGCATGGCGTGCCGGCCCGCGGGAATGGGAGCGCGAGTACCATGGTCAATCTGGTCAAGCACGATCTGGAATTCATCCTGAAGCAGATCAAGATTGCCGAGGCTCATTCAGCCGGCACGAAGCTGACGGAGATTTACGTCGATCAGAACGGCAACGTTGTTCCGCAAGGAACGGCCGGTGCGGTTCTCGCCATCAGCCACCCGCTCGCGCCTTACGGCCTGCGGACCGTGGATGGCAGCTTCAACAATATGATCCCGGGCCGCGAAGAATGGGGCGCAGCCGACAATCCATTTCCGCAGCTGACGGACCGCTATTACCGCGATGAAGACGACGACGCGATGCCGTCTCCCGGCTATGTTGGTCCGGATGCCGACAATCCCGGCGGACAAAACAACGATTACGGCGATCACACTTCCCTTCCGATTGGCAGCAACGGTCAACCGAGTGGGCTTCCAGGCACCGTGGTGGATGCGGACCCGCGCATCATTTCGAACCTCATCGTCGATCAGACGCTGAACAACCCGGCCGCCATTTATGCCGCGCTGGTCTATGCCGGTTATTCGGGCGCCCAGCTCAATACGGCGCTCAACGCCATTATTGCAGCGAAAGCTACTCTCGATGCGACGATTGAGGATACCGAGGGTACGCTGGATATCCCGACGCTGCAGGCTGCGGTTGATGCGGCAGAACTTGCGTTAGCCAATGCGCAGACCGAAGCTGAGGGGGCTGCGACAGCGCTTGAAGAGGCGGAAACAGAAAATACTGCGGCGCAGTCTGCATTGGTTTCCGCCGAAGCGGCTCGCGCAGACGCAAAGGCGGCTCTCGATGCGTTAATGGACGATGGCATTACAGATCCCGCGGCTGAGCTTGCGGCATTCACTGCCTGGCAGGCTGAGGACGCTGCTTTCAATCAGGCGCAATCTGAAGCACAAGCCGCAGCCACGGCATTGGCAGATGCGACAAGTGCAGCGGCAATCGCGAATGCGGCGGTCATTTCTGCTACTGGTGCACTTGCTGCAGCCGAAACGGCTCTCGCCGAAGCCGAGCAGGGCGGCGCGGCTGTTATCGCCGCGCAGGCTGCGCTCGACACGCTTCTCGAAACGCACGGGGTCGAGATGCAGGGCAATTCGGTCGTGATTCCGAACGTTGCCCCGGACGAAGGGCTGTCCGCGCCTTACAATTCATGGTTCACGTTGTTCGGTCAGTTCTTTGACCATGGTCTCGATCTTGTCGCAAAGGGCGGTGGGACTGTCTTCATTCCGCTGCAGCCAGATGACCCGCTCTACAATCCTGCGACCCCTTTCACCAATTTCATGGTGCTGACGCGCACGACCCCCGATGCCGAAAACCTGACGACACCCTGGGTCGATCAGAACCAGACCTACAGCTCGCACGCATCGAAGCAGCTCTTCATGCGCGAATATGAGATGACCGGGGATGGGCCGTTGTCGACGGGCAGGTTGCTTTCGGGCGAGCGCGGGCTCGCAACCTGGGCGGACGTTAAAAAGCAGGCGGCGGAGAAGCTGGGCTTCCAGCTCACTGACGCGCATGTCGGCAATATTCCGCTCTTTGTCGTCGATGAATACGGTGAGTTTATTCGCGGAGAAAATGGTTTTCCGCAATTGGTGGCAGGACTGGGCACCGATGGCCTGCTTGGGACTGCCGACGATGTGCTGATTGAAGGCGATCCGACAGCCAATGGTGGCCTAGGCGTTGCTATTCCAGCCACTGCTCTTCGTACTGGTCACGCTTTCATTGACGATATTGCGCATACTGCAAAGACCGTAAATGATCGTGGTCAGGCCTTGGCTGCTGATAGTGACGATGCTGTCGGCCTTGCGGCGGGCACACTCGTCTACGATGACGAACTCCTCGATGCCCATTACGTCACCGGTGATGGCCGCGGTAACGAGAATATCGGCCTGTCGGCCGTCCATCATATCTTTCATTCAGAACACAACCATGTTGTCGATCAGGTCAAGGCCAAGGCGCTTGCCGAGGGCGACCTCGATTTCCTGAATGAATGGCTGCGTGTCGATGTCGCGGCGATTCCGACGACGCCGGAAGCGATTGCCGCGCTACAATGGGACGGCGAGCGCCTGTTTCAGGCCGCGCGCTTCACCACCGAGATGCAGTATCAGCACCTCGTCTTCGAGGAATTCGCCCGCAAGATTCAACCAGACGTCGATGCGTTCGTCTTCAATCCCTCGACCGACATCAATCCTGCGATTTTCGCCGAATTCGCTCATGTGATCTATCGCTTCGGCCATTCGATGCTGACCGAGACCGTTGACATCGTGAATGCCGATGGCACGCCCAATCATCTCGACCTGTTCGACGCCTTCCTCAATCCGCTTGCCTTCGGCTCCGAAACGGTCAGCCATGACGAGGCGGCCGGCGCGATCGTGCGCGGCATGACAGCCCAGCACGGCAACGAGATCGACGAGTTCGTCACCAACGTGCTGCGCAACCAACTCCTTGGTATCCCGCTCGATCTTGCGGCGATCAACATCGCGCGCGGCCGCGACGCCGGTATTCCGCCGCTGAACGAAGCCCGGCGCCAGTTCCAGGCAGCGGCGAACGGTGACACCCAGCTCGAAGCTTACAAGAGCTGGACGGACTTCGCGCTCAACCTGAAGAACCCGGCTTCGATCGTCAATTTCATTGCCGCTTATGGCACACACACGAGCATAACCAGCGTGACCTCAGTGGAGGCCAAGCGTGCGGCCGCCATGGAGCTCGTTTTTGGAACGGACATGAACGGTGACGGCCAAGTTGCCGCGGACCGGCTCGAATTCCTCAATGCGACCGGCGCCTATGCTGGCGGCAAGCTCGGTGGACTGGAAGATGTCGACCTCTGGGTCGGTGGCCTGGCTGAGAAGAAGATGGCCTTTGGCGGTATGCTCGGCTCCACCTTCTCGTTCATCTTCGAGCTGCAGTTGGAAAATCTGCAGAACGGCGACCGATTTTACTACCTGTCGCGCGTGCAGGGCCTCAACTTCCTTAATGAGCTGGAGAACAATTCGTTTGCGAAAATGGTGCTCGCCAATACCGATCTCGGCGAGACCGGCTACGCCGTTCCTGGCGATATTTTCTCGCTGCCGGATCATGTCCTGTACATGGACAAGAACAAGCAGACGCTGTTCGGCTATCAGGACCCGGTGCAGGAGGATCCTTTCCTTCAGGCGCTGTCACCGATGGTCGAGCGACAAGATCTTATCGGAGCCGATGGGTTAGCTGGAAGTGATGGTGTTGCTGAATATATTCGCGTCAATACCAACGACCATGTGCTGATCCAGGGTACGGACGGTGACGACACCATCATCTCCGGCGGTGGTGACGACAGCGTCTGGGGCGGCAAAGGCAATGACCGGATCGAAGCCGGCTACGGCGTCGACAAGATCCATGGCGGCGAAGGCGATGACATCATCACCAACAACGGCACCGACATCGGCGAAGTCGACATGCTCCATGGCGAGCAGGGCAACGATGTCATCCATGGCGGTAGCGGCTTGGCGCTGGTCTTCGGCAACGAAGGCGACGATTACATCATCGCCGGTCCGGACGGGAAGGAAGTGTTCGGTGGTCTCGATAACGACTTCATCCTCGGCGGCGAGGGCGGCGACTTTCTGCTCGGCAATGAAGGCGACGACTGGATTGAAGGCGGCGGCGGCTTCGACACCACGGCCGGCGACAATTCCGAGCTGTTTTTCAATTCGACCATCATCGGTCACGACGTCATGTTCGCCGGCACCGACGAGCACGATTTCGACGCCGAGTCCGGCGACGACATCATGGTTCAGGGCGAAAGCGTCATGCGCAACGAGGGCATGCTCGGCTTCGACTGGGCGATCCACAAGGGCAATGCACAGAACGGCGAGTCCGACCTGACCAAGCCGATCTTCACCACAGACGAGCAGGATATCCTGCGCGACCGCTTCGATGCGGTGGAAGCATTGTCGGGCTGGGACAAGAACGATCACCTGTGGGGCGACAACCGCGGTGATGTTAATCTGGAAGGTGAGGTCGAAGGTACCCCTGGTCTCGCTGGTGCCGAGAACACGATGGTTGGTCATGAGCTGGATCAGGCCGGCATCGCGCGCATCGCCGGATTGAATCAGATTGTCACCAGCGACCTTCTGGAAACAGTGGAGTATCAGGCTGACGGCAGCGGTGACACCAAGCTCGCCTTTGTTGGCGGCAACATCCTGCTCGGCGGTGGTGGCAGTGACGTGATCGAGGGTCGCGGCGGCGATGACATCATCGACGGCGACCGCTGGCTCAACGTGCGCATCCGCATCACGCATGAGGGCCAGGCCTACACGGCCGATGGCATGACCGGGAAGGTCTATCTGCAGAGTGCGCTGGTCGACGGAGCCATTCCAGCGAACGCCGAAGCGCAGTTCGGCGGCAAGACACTCAATACATTGATGCTCGAAAGGGCGTTCAATCCCAGCCAGCTCGAAATCGTCCGCGAAATCGTCACGGACAATGGCGCAGGTGACACCGACGTTGCCGCTTACTGGGACGTGCGCGACAACTACACCATCACGCGTGGTGCGAATGGCGAAATCGTCGTGTCGCATACCGGATTCGATCCGGACAACGTGCCAGCCGGCACCAACCTGGTTTCAGATGGCGTTGACAGGCTGCGCAATATCGAGGTGCTCCGGTTCGCCGATGGCGACGTCGTTCTGACGCCGCCGGAATTGTACCTCCAGCGTATGACCGCCCAGTTCGCGGAAAGCTTCGGTTCCACGAGCTACACAACCAGCGACGGTAACTGGACGCAAGACTGGGTCGAGAGCGAAGACGATAACGATAACGACGGTGCCAACGGTCAGATCCGCATCGATGACGGCCGGTTGGAGTTCGATGCTGGCAACAACGCTGCCAACAGCAACGGCGCGTCGATCCAGCGCGGGCTCACCGGCCTTACCGGTGCGAGCTCGGCGACAATCTCCTTCAGCTTCACCGAGAACATCGACGCCGGAGAGACCGTTACAGTGCAGTTCTCGCGCGATGGAACAGAGGCGAACCTGCAACAGGTACAGGTGATCACCAGCGCGTCCGGTACGGGCGTTGGGGGCACGGGCAGTGTCACGAACTTGCCTCTTGTCGGGCCATTCACCGTTGACGCCTTCATCCGCTTCACGGTCTCGGCGATGAATGCAGGAGACAACGACTTCGTCAGTATCGATAATATTGCGATTGATGCCGTCCTCGATCAGGACCTTAACTACACGACGACATTTACGGAAGGTGGGGCCGATCAGGACATTGCGTCCAACCCGCTCATCGTCGAGGGCGATGGCGAGATCGTCTCAGCGCGCATTGTGCTGACGAATGCACAGGCTGGCGATGCCTTCGATATTCCGGGCAATCTACCTGGCAATATCAACAGCAATATTGACACGTCCGTGCCTGGACAGATCATCGTCACCCTGACTGGCGAAGAAACCATCGCCAACTATCAGGCCGCGATCCAAGCCATCCAGTTCCGGAATACGTCTCAAAATCCGAGCAATGTCGATCGCATCATCCAGGTCACCGTCAACGACGGCCTCATGGACAGTAACGTCGCGACCACGACGGTGAATGTGGTGCCAGTGGACGATGATGTGAACGCCAACAATGACAGCGTTATCACCAATATCAGCGGTGCGACCAGCATCGTCATTCCAAAATGGGCGCTCCTGTTCAATGACACGGATCCGGATAGCGCGTTCAGCATCACCGGTGTGAGTGGTGCCAATAGCCTCACCGATCTGAATCATTCCGCGACTTCAGTAATGTTTGCCGACCCCGTCACTGGCGGCGCCGGTGGAAGCTTTGCCTATACCGCAACCGGGGCGCCTGGTGACACCGATAATGCGCAGGTGACTGTCACACGTGATGTGACCGGCACGATCGATGGAACTGGCGGCAATAATATTCTTGTCGGTAGCGATGCAGGTAATACGTTCGACGCTGGAACGGGCGATGACATTGTGTTCGCTGGCGGCGGCACTGACGCTGTTGTTTGGAATGCCAATACCGCCACAGCCAATAGCCTCAATAACAGCGATGGCCGCGACATCATTGACGGCGGTGACGGCACGGATACATTCACCGTCAACGGGAATAATAACAGCGAGCTGTATCGTATTTATACTCGTGATGCGGCGGCCGCTGCCGGTATCGTCGGCTTGAATGCCATCACTGAAATCGTCATTACGCGAGGTGCGGCAAATACTGTTATTGCCGAGCTCGAAAGCATTGAGGAAATCAGTATTAATACCGCAGGCGGTGCTGGCGACGATATTCAGGTTTTCGGTGATTTCACAGGAACAAGCCTCAACCTGAACACCATCACCATCAATGGCAGCCAGGGTGACGATACGGTCGATATCTCTTCGCTGACGTCGGCTCATCGTATCGTCTTCAAGTCCAACGGCGGCAACGACACAATCATCGGCACATTGCGACCGCAGGATGTGATCGAGCTGCCGAACGGCCAGACTCTGGACGACTATACCAGCACGACCTTTGCAAACGGTACGACGACCTACGCCAACGGGACGCACACCATCACGCTGCTCAACTCAGCCGACAGCGATGATGAGGTGATCGACGGTGCCTTCGGATACACTGAAAGCGATATCGCCGGTCTCAAAGCTATGGTGAACGGCCAGCAGCCCGCGCAGGCAGGCGACGACGATGTACCGGTCGGCGTACGTGAGCTGTCAGGCTATAACAACAATGTCGCTCATCCGACCTGGGGTAATGCGGATGGCATGTTTATCCGCCTCACCGAGGCTCGTTATGGCGAATACAACGAAGCAATCGGAAACCGCGACATCAATCCGGTTTTCGAGGGACTGGATGCGCGCAACATCAGCAACATCCTGGGCGCGCAGGAAGCCGGGCTACCTCATGCCGGCAACGACGCCAATATCTTCTTCATGGCGATGGGTCAGTATATCGATCATGGCCTCGACTTCCTGCCGAAGGGCGGCAACGGGTCGATCGAGATCGGTGCTCCGGGGACCGGACATCCGGGCGCTCCGGTCGCCAACCCGGCCGATCTCACGCGCGGCACGGTGCATCACATCGACGAGAACGGCATCCCGCAGCATCAGAACCAGACGTCCCCATATGTCGACCAGAATCAGGCCTATGGTTCGCATAGCCTGGTGGGTCAGTTCCTGCGGGAAAGCGACGGCAATCAGGGTTATGGCATGCGGCTTCTGGCCGGTGCGCCTGATCCGTCCAATCCGGACTTCAGCCTGCTGCCAACCTTGCGTGAACTGATCCAGCATCACTGGCAGGCGAATACGATCTTCACCGATCCAGATCTGCCGGGCGGTGCGATCAGCTTCAGGGAATACTACACCAACTATCAGATCTCGGAGGGTGTGACTGGCACGCTGTTCAACGAAGCGAACGGCGCGTACGATCCGCAGATCCTCAGCAAGGTGATCTCGAACTTCATGGGTTCGGGCCAGCCACTGCTGCTGGATACCAACCCTTACATCAGTGTGCTGGACCATTATGTTGCGGGCGATGGCCGCGCGAACGAGAATTTCGCGTTGACCTCGATCCACACCATCTGGGCCCGCAACCACAATTACCATGTGGAAGGACTGCTGGCCGCGGGCTTCGAAGGAACGCCCGAGGAAGTGTTCCAGGCCGCCAAGATGCTCAACGAGGCTGAGTACCAGCGGGTCGTCTTCGACGAATATCTCGAGACGTTGCTGGGCGGCCTGCGCAGCGATGGCACGCATGGCTTCGAAGAGTACAATCCGAATGTCGATACCAGCATCAGCCATGAATTTGCGGGCGCGGTCTTCCGTTTCGGCCATTCCCTGATCGGTCAGACGATGACGGTGCTGGATGCCGATGGCAACCCGCAGCAGGTCTCGCTGTTCGATGCCTTCCTGAACCCGAGCAACGACCCCAGCGTCTTCACGATGCCGCTGGATCAGCTCGCTCAGTACGGCTACGTGCCGCAGCCGGGCTATGCGCAGCATGGCGTCAACTCCATCATCGGTGGGACGCTCTCGCAGCCGGCGGAGAATGTGGACTTCAACATTGTCGACGCCGTTCGCAACGACCTCGTCCGTATCAGTGCTGACCTGTTCTCCTTCAACGTGACCCGCGGCTGGGATCTCGGTATCGGGACGCTCAACCAGGTTCGCAAGGATCTCGCGGCATCGACGAACCCGTATGTCAGCGAAGCGGTTGGCTTCGCAGGCGGCGATCTGTCGGCCTACACGTCCTGGGAAGACTTCCAGGATCGCAACGATCTGACCGATGCTGTCATCGCGCAGTTCAAGCAGGCCTATCCCGACCTGGTCCTCGAGCCGGTGGACATTCCTGCGTTCCAGCAGGTCAATCCCGACATCGAGGTGACGATCCGGGATGACGGCAAGGGCGTCGTCAAGGGCATCGACCGACTCGATCTGTGGGTCGGCGGTCTTGCCGAAAAGCACATCAATGGTGGCGTGGTCGGACAGACCTTCTGGGTCGTACTGCACGAGCAGTTCGAGCGTCTGCAGGACGGCGACCGCTTCTACTACATCTCGCGGTTCGACGATTTCGATTTCTATGAAAATTTCATCGACGGTCAGGAGTTTGCGGACATCGTCGCCCGTAACACCGGCATGACCGATCTTCCAGAGCACCTCTTCGAAACCGAGGAGTTGGAAGACGAGGATGATGACGACGAGAATGACGGCGACACCGGTAATGACGACGACGAGGACTCGGATGGTGATGACGGCACTGACGAGGACGATGAATCGGACGGCGACGATACCGATGACGACGAAGACGATGATGACACCGACGAGGATGACGACGGTGACGATGACAGCGATGATGAGGAGGACGACGACGAAACCGACGGTGACGACAATGATGACGACGACGACACTGATGGTGACGACGACGACGATGTAGCGCCGACTCCGGCTCCGACCACGCCGCACCGGACGGGCACGTCGCAATCCGACGTACTGATCGGCACGGCCGAGGCCAACAATGTCGTCGCCTTTGCCGGTGACGACGTTGCGATCGGCGAGGCCGGGGATGACTCGATCTCGGCCGGTGAAGGCTCGGACTTCGTCAATGCCGGCGACGGCCGGGACGTCGTGTTCGCGGGCGCCGGGGACGACCAGGTGTTCGGCGGCGCTGGTGCCGACATGCTCTACGGCGATGCCGGAGCCGACCACATCTTCGGCGATGACGGCGACGACATGATCAATGCCGGTGCGGGTGCCGATACGGTCTTCGGCGGTGTAGGCAACGACATGTTCATTGCCGAAGCCGGAGACGGCAACGACCTCTACTTCGGCGACGAGGGTAACGGCGGCGTCGGTGTCGATACGCTCGACATGTCAGCGGCAACCTCCAATGTGCAGGTGCACCTTGGCAATGGTTCGCTGATGCTCGGCTATGCCACCGGCGGGGAGACGGGTCACGATACCCTGTGGGCCATCGAGAACGTCAATACAGGCCTCGGCAATGACACGATCACGGCCAGCAATGCGGTCAACGTCATGAATGGTGGTGCCGGCAACGACACCTTCGTGTTCGAGACGGCGGCGGCGGCGGACGGTGATACGATCGTCGGGTTCCAGCCGGGTGATCGGCTGGATCTGAGCGGCATCGATGCCAACACGGCGACAGCAGCCAATGAAAGCTTCACGCTGATCAACGGCGGCACGTTCACGGCGGCCGGTCAGATCGCTGTGACTTTCGAGACCCGCGAGGATGGCGAATACACCGTCGTCAGCGGCAACGTGAATGCTGACACCGAAGCCGACTTCAAGATCGAGCTTGAAGGGCATCGGACCCTGACGAACTCGAACTTCAATCTGTAAGCATCACAATGCGGGCCGGAAGCTGAACAGGCTTCCGGCCCGTGGTGTCCGGGTTGAATTCCAATCGAGTTTAAGTCATGGCAAAAACAAAAGACCTGACGGGGATCAAGCGGCAGAAGCTTGCGGAACTGACCGCAGGTTTTCGCGGCGTTATTATCTTTCTGTTCGTGCTGTCGGGAATCATCAACATCCTTGCGTTGACCGGTTCCCTTTACATGATGCAGATATACGACCGGGCGCTGACAAGTGGCAGCGTGCCGACGCTGGTCGTTCTGTCGACAATCGCTATCGGGCTTTATCTGTTCCAGGGCGCGTTCGACATCATCCGCTCGCAGATTCTGGTGCGTGTCGGCGCGCGTCTCGACAAGAAGATCGCGCCGCTCGCGCATCGTGTCGCGATCGACATGCCACGCTTCGGCTTTTCGACGTCAGAGGCGCTCGATCGCGGCCGCGATGTTGACACCGTGCGCAGCTTTCTCGGCAGCCAGGGGCCGATGGCCTTGTTCGATCTTCCCTGGATGCCGATCTATTTGATCTTCATCTATATGCTGCATCCGCTTCTTGGGGCGCTGACCTTCGGTGGCGCCATCATCCTGACGATCCTGACGATCGTCAGCGAGTTTCGCACCAAGTCGCTGAACAACCAGACGCGCAAGGCCGCTCTCACACGCAATACGATTGCGGATTCGAACACGCGCAATGCCGATATCCTGAAGGCCATGGGCTTTGCCGATCGGGCCGTCAACCGCTTCAATACGGCCAATGCCGATCATCTCGATCTGCAGACACGCGCAAACGACATCAGTGGCACGTTCTCGGCGATCTCGCGTGTGTTGCGCATGGTGCTGCAATCGGCCGTGCTGGGCTTGGGCGCTTATCTGACAATCAAGCAGGAATTGTCGGCGGGCGCCATCATCGCCTGTTCGGTAGCGAGCGCCCGCGCGCTGGCGCCGGTCGATCAGGCCATCGCCAACTGGAAGCCGTTCGTGGCGGCACGCATGGCCTATCAGCGCTTACGCGATACCGTCGTTGCGATGGTCTCGGTCGAGGAGCCGATGAAACTGCCGGCACCGAAGCACAAACTCAGCGTCGACAAGGTGACGGTTGCCGTGCCGGGGTCGGGCCGTGTGATCTTGAGCGATATCAGTTTCGAGATCGAGGCCGGCCAGGCGTTGGGTGTCATCGGCCCGAGTGCTGGCGGCAAAACGACACTGGTTCGCGCGATTGCCGGCATCTGGCCTGTTCTGCGTGGCAGCATCCGGCTCGACGGGGCTGACCTGTCGCAATGGCGGGAAGCGGAATGGGGCGAACATTTTGGCTATCTGCCGCAGGATGTCAGCCTGATGGACGGAACCATTGAGGAGAACATCTCGCGGTTCGATCCGGCCCCCGATTATCAGAAGGTGATTGAAGCGGCGCGTGCTGCTGGCGTTCACGACATGATCGTCAAGTTGCCGGAGGGCTATCGCACGCAACTCGGGTCGCAGGGCGCGGCCCTCTCGGCCGGACAGCGCCAGCGCATCGGTCTCGCCCGCGCACTCTATGGCAATCCGTTCCTTGTCATCATGGATGAACCCAATTCCAATCTCGATGGCGAGGGAGAAGTGGCGCTGACGGAAGCCATCAAGGGCATCTCTGCGCGCGGCGGTATAGCCATCGTTGTCGCGCATCGGCCAAGCGCGCTGGTGGCGGTCGAATATCTGGCGGTGGTTCAAAACGGTCGCATTGCCGCATTCGGTCCCAAGACCGAGATCATGAAGCCGGCGTCTCAGCCTGCCGCCCAGTCAGCTGTGAGAACTGCATCGGAAAGCATTCAGGCCAAAGTCCGGAGGCCCGCATGATCAAAGTTCAGGCTTTCAAACAATCCGAGCAGGATCCCGAACAGCAGGGCTCCGAGATTTATGCCGAAGATGCGAAGAAGGAAGCAGAGCGGGAGAAGAAGCGGCGCGTGGCCTGGTATGGCTTCTTCGTCGTGTTCGCAGGCTTCATTTTCTATCTGAAATCGTTCCTGCCGGCGGGAACGGGAGAAGCGCCGACCGACGGACAAGACGACAGCCACAAGGCCGAGAGTACTGAGCAGGTGATCGCCGCAAAGTCGGACGATGAGGTGGAGGTGGCTGAGCAGACTCCTGACGCGGAGAAAAAGAAGGACGAGGAAGACGCCGAGAAGGACGATGCGGAGCCAAGCAATGTTATTCGCTTCTCATCGTCGTCGGTTTACGACCCGGCAATCGATGGGTTCATGGCGAGCGATTCTCCCGCCTTCGAGTTCAGCGGGGTCCGCCGGCACAATCTTCCGGCGCTTGGATCGAGCACGTCACCAAGCATCATCACCCCGACCAACGACAATGTCGCGCCGCAATTCACGGGCTCGACCTCAAACGGCAGCGGTGGAAGCGATCCAGGTGGTTCCGATCCACATGATCCGACCGGACCGGGCGACGATGGCGAGGAGCCGGTGCCGGCCAATCGCGCACCGCGCGTCAATGGCGTCATACGCCTGCAGGACATGGTCGGCTTCCATGCCTATTTCATTTCCTCGGCCATGCTTTTGAGCGGGGCGAGCGACCCCGATGGCGATACGCTGTCGCTGGTCGGCTTAAATGCATCCTCGGGCACGTTGAAGCCGACCGAAGGTGGTTGGTCGTTCGATGCTGTGCCCGGCATTCTCGGCGAAGTGACTTTCACGTATTGGATCACTGACGGGACTGCGGCAGTCCGGCAGACGGCGCATTTGAAAGTTGTGGCGGAACCGCCGATCGTCGGTGCCGATGGCAACGACAACATCCTGGGCACCAAGCACGAGGATGACATCGATGCCGGCGCCGGCGACGATAATATCGATGCGCGCGGCGGCAATGACGTCATCCGCGGTGGCAGCGGCAACGATCACATCATCGCTGGCGCTGGCAACGACATCGTCTATGCCGGTTGTGGCGACGACATCGTCTATGCCGGAACGGGTAATGACATTGTCTTCGGCGGCTGCGGTAACGACCGGATTTTCGGCGAGCAAGGCAACGACACGCTGTTTGGCGAAGAGGACGATGACTTCTTGTCTGGCGGCCCTGGCGACGACGAACTCTTTGGCGGCGACGGTCATGATGAGATGCACGGCGACGAGGACGATGATGTTCTCGATGGCGGCGGCGGTGATGACGACCTCGATGGCGGAACTGGTGACGACGTTCTGATGGCCGGCGACGGCAATGACACAGCGTCCGGCGGAGAGGGCGACGATTTCATCTCCGACGGTGCGGGTCAGGATGACGTCGATGGCAATGCGGGCGACGACTATACGCTCGCTGCCATGGATCAGGCCGACGACGTTTATGACGGCGGCGCAGACTTCGATACGCTCGACTATTCACTGGCAGAACAAAGTATCGTCGTCGATCTCGAAAGCGGCAAAGTGGAAGGCGAGGAGATCGGCTCCGACACGGTGTCGAACTATGAGCACGTTATCACCGGCGGCGGTAGCGATCATATCATGGCGGGCGAGCAGCCGATCACCATGACAGGTGGCGACGGTGCGGACACGTTCGAGTTCAACCATGGCCGTCGCGGTTACGACCATCACGATGGCGATCTCGTGGTTGGCAAAATCACCGATTTTACGGTTGGCGATCGTCTGATCGTTGCGGACTACGATATCCGCTACAAGGACGATGGGGACAACAAGAATCTGTTCAAGGAACTCGAGGACGCCTTCGAGAACGCCTATTTCGTCGACGCCGAGGATCGGCGTCCGGTCCGCTTCCGGTTCGAGAAGGTCGACGACAAGGATATGACGATTGTCGAGGTCCGTGACGCCAATGGCGATGGCGTGATCGATACCTATTCCATCGAGGTTGAGTTGCCCGGCCGTCACAATCTTGAAGTCACTGTGACGACCGTAGACGCTTGAGATCCGACTGGGTGTGTGCGTGAGCAGCAACATGACGACAAGAACAAACGAAACAATCTCCGATACCGCATTCCGCATGGCGCCCCGGATCATCACGGGCCTGCTGTTGATGGCCCTGCTGGTTGTGGGCTGCGGCGTCTGGTCGGTGCTGGCGCGCCTGGAAGGCGCGATCATTGCGCTGGGCGCGGTCAAGGTCGACCAGAACCTGAAGGAGATCCAGCATCGCGACGGCGGAATCGTCAAATCGATCACCGTCCGGCAGGGCGATTTCGTGAAAGAAGGGCAGATCCTGCTGACGCTTGATGATGTTCAGATCAAGGCAGAGCTTCTGATTGTCAGTTCGCAATTGCTGGAGATGCTTGGCCGCCGGGCGCGATTGATTGCCGAACGCGACGATCTGTCCGTTATCACCTTTCCGGATGAATTGAATGAGAAATCGGCTGCGACCGACGAGATCAAGAATGGAGAAAACCATCTATTCAAAGGCAACAAGTATGCGCGCGACAGCCGCAAGGAACAGCTTGAGCTGAGCATCAATCAGACAGGCGAAGAAATCAAAGGAATGGAGTCGCGCCTTGCGGCCAAGCAAGGCGAGCTGGAATTGGTCGGCGCCGAGCGCGAAAAATTGCTCGCGCTTTATGAAAAGAAGATTGTCGATTATAGCCGCGTCTATACGGCCAATCGCGAATGGGCGCGTCTCCTCGGCGAGCGTGGTGAGATCGACGCCTCCATTGCGCGTGCCAAGGTGCGTTCAAGCGAGATCAAGCTGCAGGTCATCGCCATCGATCAGAATGCCAGCACCGAAGCGCAACGCGAATTGCGCACCGTCGAAGCCCGCATCTCAGAACTGAAGGAACGAAAGCTGGCGATCGAGGATCGAATTGCCCGCACGGAAATCCGGGCTCCGGTCTCGGGCTATGTCAACGAGTTGTTCGTGCACACAGTCGGCGGCGTGACGACGCCGGCGGCGCGCATCGCGACCATCGTGCCGGAAAATGCTAATCTGAAATTCGAGATCAAGATTTCGCCGGTCGATATCGATCAGGTGCGGGAGGGACAGTCAGCGCGGGTTCGTCTCACCGCTTTCAACCGCAATACGACACCCGAACTGCGCGGCAAGGTGACGATGGTCTCGCCCGCTTCGGCACGCGATCCGGCCAACGGGCAGGAGCATTACTTCGCGCATGTGCAATTGGTGGACGGGGCTTCGCAGGATCTCGGGGAGATGCGGCTCGTGCCGGGCATGCCCGCCGAAGTCTATGTCTCGACCCAGGAAAGAACCGCATTGTCCTTCCTGATGAAGCCATTTACCGACCAGATGAACAGGGCGTTCCGGGAAAGATGATCAGCCGGGAGGTTTGCCCGGTGCGTCGGTAATATCTGCGATTTCTTCATCGGAAAGCCCTGCCTCCCGCAGCAACTCCTCCGTATGTTCGCCCAGCGATGGTGCAAGGTTGCGCACCGATGGCGATGACGCCGACCAGGAGCCCGGCACCTGCGTTGTGCGCAGCTTCCCTTCCGTTGGATGATCGACGAGCCGAAAGAAGCCGGCTTCATTGAGATGTGGGTCGTCGAGCAGGCTTTCGATGCTGTTCAGCGGCATTACCGGAATATCGGCCGCATCGAGCAGCGTAACCCAGTCGACGGTGGTACGGGTCTTCAGGATATCGGCGACGAATTGATAGACTTCATCGATATTCTTCGCACGGTTGCCATGCGTCGAGAAGCGTGGATCCTGCAACAGATCCTCGCGATCGATCGCGCGGAAGAAATTCTTCCAATGCGTGTCGGTGTAGACAAGGGCGCAGACATGTCCGTCGGCCGTGGCGTAGGGACGGCGATGTTTGGAGACGAGCCGCGGATAATATTGCGGCCCTTCCGGCGGATCGAAGGTCAGTCCGGCAAGGTGATCGCCGAGGAGATATTCGGAAAAGACTTCGAACATCGGAATTTCGATCGCCTGGCCTTGGCCGGTCCGCTCGCGATGGAAGAGCGCGGCCGAGATCGCATTTGCGAGATAAAGGCCGACGGTGCGGTCGGCGATGGCGATCGGCATGTAGCGCGGCTCGCCGCCCCAGGCATCGCGCGGGATCGCGGCGATGCCGGTGAGGCCCTGGATCAGATCATCGTAGGCGGGCTTGCCAGCGTAGCGTCCGCCGGCGCCGTACCCGGTGGCACTGGCATAGACGATGCGTGGATTGACGGCACAGATATCATCATAGCCAAGGCCAAGTCGCGCCATGGCAGCGGGACGCACATTGGTGACAAAGACATCGGCCGTTGCGGCCAGCTTGCGCAAGGCATCGCGGGCCTTCGGCTGTTTCAGATCGAGCGCGATGCTGCGCTTGTTGCGATTGAGATTGAGATAGATGTGGCCCATGCCGGGATGTCGCATGGGGCCGACATGGCGCATGATGTCGCCCGACGGTGCTTCCACCTTGATCACATCAGCGCCGAAATCGGCGAGAATCTGGGTCGCGTAGGGGCCGAGGATGACGCTGGTCAGATCGATGATGCGGATGCCGGCGAGGGGGCCGTTATTCTTGCTTTCGGTCATGGTGGAAGCATTAGCGCGGCATGTGGCGTCGTCGCAAACTGAAATCGGCGTGCTTAGCGGCGGGTCCGCTTTGCGCTCATCCCACAGGCTGCTCACGCAGCGGGGCGCCGTGCGTCTGCGGGATCTTATCGGCATACGTTTTCACGAAATCCGACATCGGCGCGTTATGTCCGGCAGGCGGATCCATCGCGTGGTCGGTATAGGAGGTGACGTTCGGATCGGCATAGACCCGCTTCATGATCGCGCGATATTTGCGCACCAGCTTGATCCATCGCATCGCCGTCCGTGTGAAGTCGTAGGCGCGCCATGGATAGAAGATCAATGGATTGACGATCGGCATGCCGTAGCGCCGCTGCGTCCTGATCTTGCGGCGCACGAAGCCGAACTGCAGGGGGTGCACGCCCTCGATCCGTGACGACCCGGAAAACAGCGTGATGCCGTCGATCACTTTGGTCTTGTTCAGTCCGGTCGCGGCGGCGCGGCGCATGATGGTTTCGACATGCTCGTCGCTGTAATAGCGCGTCCAGGCATCGCGATAGACCTGCTCCCATGTCTCCTTCGACATGACCGGATGTGCGGTGCAGGCGTGTTCGAGGTCGTATTTATTGAGATCCGGATCGACCGGAGTGCCCTTCATGTGCAGGATCTTGTGGTCCTCCGAGCCGGGCAGTGGCGTCAGGTAGAAAAACTCGAGGATATCGACCGGCAATTCCTTCTTGATGATCTCGATATCGCGTGCGATCGATTCCGGCGTGTCGGTCGGGAAGCCGAGAATATATCCGGCGAAGGTCATGACCTTGGCTTTGCGCCAAGCATGAAACATCTCCTGATATTCCCAGATCTTGTTCTGCCGCTTCTTCGCGCCGGCCAGCGATTGCGGATTGATGTTTTCAAGTCCGATGAAAACGGCGGTGCAGCCGGCGCGTGCGGCCTTTTCGATGAAGCCCGGGATCTTGTGACAGAGCGTGTCGACCTGCAAAAGCAGGCGGATCTTGAAGCCTTCCTTCTCGCGCAGCTCGATCAGCCGGTCGAGGATCGGCTCCCAGTTCTTGTTGCGCGCATAATTGTCGTCGGTGATGAAGAAGCGCGTGATGTCCTGTTTTGCATTCGCACGCACGATGCCTTCAATGTCGTCGGCCGTACGATAACGCGACTTGCGGCCCTGCACATTGATGATGGTGCAGAAGCTGCATTGGAATGGGCAGCCGCGGCCGGCGTCGAAACTTGCATAATGGCCGGCGACGCGGGTGACAACCTTGCGCGGCAGCACCGGGAAGGTCGCCGCCGCCATATCTGGCGAGTCTTTCAGGTGGTTGTAGATCGGCTTGGCCTGACCCGTGGCCATGTCGCGCAAAAAATCTGCCATCCGGCCTTCACTTTCACCGGCATAGAGAACGGCACCGAGATCGAGCGCCTCCTGCAATTCCGGTGTCAGTGCCGGCAGCATCGAGATGACGCCGCTGACATGAAAGCCACCGATGACGACGGGAATATTCTGCTTGCGGAAGATCCGCGTCAGGTCGAGTGCGCGCAAATATTGATTGGACTGTACGCCTACCAGCCCCACGAAACCGCCGCCGGCTTTTTTAATGCGCCGCACAATGCCTTTGATATCGATGACCGTATTGCATTCGTCATAAGCGTCGATTTCGATTGTGACATCTGGGCCCAGCACCTCGGCATCGGCGCATTCGCGCAGCAATCCGTAGACGCTGGCCAGGCTGTTCGAGGGTATTGTCGAACGCCACCATTGAATGACATAGCCGTCGGCATCGTAATGCGATGGCTTGATCAGGACGATGGGATAAGGGCGTTGCTGGCCGCGCTTCGGCTCGCCTGGAACCGAGGCAGTTTCAGTTGCACTGGAAACGCCGACGGCTCGAGCCATACCGGAAGTGGATACATATTTTCCCGTTCGTGCAAGGCTTGATTGGCCCATCAGGCGACTTTCCGGGGGGACTGCTTAGGACCCCGGGTCGATCATATCGTTCTCGTCGAACGAGCCGTCCCGGTCCATTTCGTCGACCATCTCCGAGACGACCGGATTGCGCCCGCGGCTGACGTCATCCGGCTGCAGGGGCTGCTGTGGCATGGCGCGATAGTTTTCGAAGGCGATCTTGTCGCCGATGAACAGGCATTTGCAGTCATCGGGATCGGCATAGAGATAATAGGGAACGCCGTTTTTCTGACGCGCGATGAGCTTGTGCGGGGTCAGCGACCGCAGACGTTCCATCTTCTGCGGCGTATTCGCTTCCCTCATTTTGAAGCCTGCATCTTCCAGCAGCATGCCGGTGCGGAGTTGTGCCGATGCCGGGGCAAAGAGGGCTCCGGCAAAGAGGCCGGATGCGGCTATGATGCGAAACATGCAAGCTCCAGGAAAAAGAAGACGATTCCAGGAAATCTACCTAATCGCACCCGCAGCACCAAGAGTATGGGAGCATGGCGCTCCATTTGCCGGGAACCTTTTCCGCCGGCGTACGTCTCATGCGAAAGAGGGAGGCCGGAATCATGAAGCACATTCAGGATCGTCTGCCCGCACATGGAGACACGCCGCCGCTGGACAGCCGTCCACGGGCCGATATCGAGATTGTGCGTCGCGCCATTGCCGGGGATGGCAACGCTTTCCGAACCATCATGCAGGCCAACAACCGCCGTCTGTATCGTGTCGCCCGCAGCATTCTGCGTAACGACAGTGAAGCTGAGGATATCGTGCAGGAAGCCTATGTCAGCGCCTTCACCCATCTGGAAAGCTTCCGTGGCGATTCCAGTCTGGCGACGTGGTTGTGCCGAATTGCGATAAACGAAGCGTTGGGGCGGCTCCGCGCTCGCCGTCCGAACGTCAGTATCGCGACCGCCGATGTCGGGCGTAGCGATGCGGAAATCATCCGGTTTCCGCGCCTCGTCGATGCCGACGATCCGGAGCGGTCCATGGCGCAGCGTCAGATCCTGCAACTGGTCGAGCATGCGACCGATGCCATGCCTGCGGAATTTCGTGCTGTCTTCGTCATGCGCGTGATTGAAGGCATGAGCGTCGAGGAAACAGCGGATCTGCTCGGACTGCGGCCGGAGACGGTCAAGACCAGGCTGCACCGCGCACGGCGGATGGTACGCGAGCAGCTCCACAAGCAGATCGGTCCGGTCCTGCTGGATGCTTTTCCGTTTGCGGGGCGCCGCTGCGCCCGTGTCACAGACGCTGTGATGAAGCGGCTTGGATTTGCCGAATAATTTTTGGGAACCTTTCGCTTCGTCATCCATCCAATGACACGGCCGGTTCATCGGAACCCGGTCCTCCACCATAGGCCGGGAAAGGAGAGGGTCATGCTCATACGGTTCAGTGCAGGATTCCGGTTCGGCGCGGGATTGGGCGCAGTGATCGCCGTCATAGTCCTTTTCAATGACGCTGCCTTCGCGCAAGGTGCCGCCAAACTCACCGATCCGCAGATCGCCCATGTTGCCTATACCGCGGGCGAGATCGATATCGCCGCAGCCAAACAGGCGCTCTCGAAATCAAAGAACAAGGACGTTGTCGCCTTCGCTCATGACATGGTGCGCGACCATCAGGCGGTGAACAAGCAGGCGCTCGACCTGGTCAAGAAACTCAAAGTCACGCCGCAGGACAACGACACCAGCCGCGCCTTGTCCAAACAAGCCGCCGAAAAGCACGCGGAATTGGCCAAGCTGAAAGGGGCCGCCTTCGACAAGGCCTACATCGCCAACGAAGTCGCCTACCACAAGGCGGTGAATGGTGCGCTCGAGACGACTCTGATTCCGCAGGCAAGCAATGCCGATCTGAAGAATCTGCTGCAGACCGGGCTCAAGATCTTCCAAGGGCATCAGCAACACGCGGAAAACGTCGCCGAAAACATCACGGCCAAATGAGCTGCAATCCTTCGTCGGGAGACATCATGTTACAAAGATATCGGGCCGCCGCCTTGTTGCTGATCCTGTTGGCCGCGGACGTCGGTCCAGCGCATGCGGACACGATCAAGGTCACGATCGACAATCTGGTCTTATCTCCGGCACTGATCAGCGCGAAAGTCAGCGATACCATCCAATGGGTCAACAACGACATCGTCGCGCATACCGCAACCATGCGGGGCGGCTGGGACGTGATGATCAAGCCCAAGGCCTCGGCGATGCTGGTGCTGAAGAATGCCGGCGACGTCGACTATTACTGCCGCTTCCATCCCACTATGACGGGACGGATTTCTGTCGCGCCCTGATACGAAGCGCGAGATCCATGTCGGCGTCGGGACTTTGATAAGGGCGGGGGAGGGACGACCAAGTGCCTCCCCCGCAACATCGACCTCAATGGCGCAACATCAAGAGCCGACGCTGAACGTCGATGGCATGTCTCGACAACACACCAGCAAAGAGAAAAAGGCATGAAGCGTATGCCTCATGCCTTTTTGTTGGTTTACGCGGCCGCTTTTGCCGTGGTCGGCACTTCCGAGATCGTCTTCAGGATCTGCGAAGCGATCTGGTAGGGGTCGCCCTGCGAGTTCGGACGGCGATCTTCCAGATAGCCCTTGTAACCGTTATTGACGAAGGAGTGCGGCACGCGGATCGAGGCGCCGCGATCGGCAACGCCGTAGCTGAACTTGTTCCACGGTGCCGTTTCGTGCTTGCCGGTCAGGCGCATGTGGTTGTCCGGACCATACACGGCGATGTGGTCTTCCAGATTCTTTTCGAACTGCTTCATCAGCGCTTCGAAATAGTCCTTGCCGCCGACTTCGCGCATGTACTTGGTCGAGAAGTTCGCGTGCATGCCCGAGCCGTTCCAGTCGGTGTCGCCGAGCGGCTTGCAATGCCATTCGATGTCGATGCCGTACTTTTCGGTGAGTCTCATCATCAGGTAGCGCGCGATCCACATCTGGTCGGCCGCGGTCTTGGAACCCTTGCCGAAGATCTGGAATTCCCACTGGCCCTTTGCCACTTCGGCATTGATGCCTTCATGGTTGATGCCGGCGGCGAGGCAGAGCTCGAGATGCTCTTCAACGATCTCACGGGCGACCGAGCCGACATTCTTGTAGCCGACGCCGGTATAATAGGGGCCTTGCGGGGCCGGATAGCCTTCGGCCGGGAAGCCCAGCGGACGGCCGTCCTTGTAGAAGAAGTATTCCTGTTCGAAGCCGAACCAGGCGCCTTCGTCGTCGAGGATGGTAGCGCGCGAGTTCGACGGGTGCGGGGTGACGCCATCCGGCATCATCACTTCGCACATTACCAGGGCGCCGTTCTTGCGGGCGGCATCAGGATAAACGGCAACCGGTTTCAGCACGCAGTCCGAGCTCCGGCCTTCGGCTTGCATCGTCGAAGAGCCATCAAAGCCCCAGAGCGGCAATTGCTCGAGCGTCGGGAAGCTGTCGAAATCCTTGAGCTGGGTTTTGCCACGCAGGTTCGGAACCGGCGTATAGCCATCGAGCCAAATGTACTCGAGCTTGTACTTTGTCATTGGTGTCTCATTCCTGATGACGCGAAGTGTAGGAAAGCTGATGCGTGCTCAGTTGCCGGCTCGCGCCCGGCCGCCGGCAGCCGTTAGCAAGCATTTAACGTGCCAGTCCAGAGGGCGCTGCCTTTTTAGGCAGCAGAGCCATGGAAAGCCGATATTGGCGGGGTGCAAAGCGGCTTTTCGGATGAGCCTGCACGGCGGGCGCGCCTATAATGTAGTCAAACGCTGATTTTTTCCGAGGCAGACGGATCAATCCGGGAGCAAAGGGCTTATATTCACCCTAGCGCCAGCGACTCAAGCAAGAGCCGTTGCGCACCCGAAAGGATCCGGACGATGACAAGTCTCAATCGCGGGCCTGCCAAGATCTACGCGTTTCCCGCTCGGGGCCGATTCGCAATGGACGGCCAGCAGGATGGAGCGGCTAGAGCCACCCTCGCCAATCCACATATGACCCGGGCTCTGAGCAGCGGGGCGTGGTATCATGAGGAGGCGATCCGCGAGGCTGAAAAGCCACGCAAGAACTAGCTCGCAATCGAACAACCTGCGCGAGGGGGGGGGCGCCCGTCGTCAGCGCCCTGGGTCCGCGATCTTTGTCAGCAGCGCTGCGATGCTTGACGCTTCGCGCTCGGACACATGCTTGCCGACAGCGTCGGTGATGGCCCTTCCGTAGACCGGCCACATCCGCTTTCTCATATCCCGGCCGGATGCCGTGATGACGATGCGCTGACCGCGCCCATCATCTTCGCACGGGCGGCGTTCGACATAACCTCGCTCTTCAAGCCGGTCGATCAGGCGCGAGATATTCGACTGCGCGATCAGGATTTGCCGCTCGATCTCGAACGGCCGTAAGCCGGCTTCACCAGCCCGATCAAGCTCCCACAACACGTCATACCAGGCATGGGGCGGGAGCTTTGCGTCCCGGAATGCGCGCTCGATTTTCAAAAGCGCCGTTTGCTGCGCACGCATCAGTGCGATCCATGCATCGACGGCGGCTTCGCTCGGCCTGTGGGTCATCGCGGAACCTTACACATAGATGCGATCGCATTCAACTTGACACATCGATGCGATCGCATAGATATGGATGCGATCGCATCTATTTGCCGAGGGTGCCATGACCGAATTAAGCCGAATGCCCGGCGCGGCCGCGAACGCTGCGCGTCTCCTGACTGTGCAAGCGTCGCCGCGAGGGGACCGTTCCGTTTCGAGTGCCGCCACGCAGACGTTCCTTTCGGCGCTTTCGCGGGCGCAGCCGGCTCTTGAGGTCGATGTCCTGGACCTCTGGTCGGCGAGATTGCCGGAGTTCAGTGGTGACACGATCAACGCCAAATACGCCAAGCTCGCCGGGCGCGCGATGGGGCCGGGCGAGAAGGCGGCCTGGGACGACATCGTCCGCATGATCGATCGCCTCAAAGCCGCGGACGGCGTCGTGATCGCGACGCCAATGTGGAATTTCGGCATCCCCTACAAGCTCAAGCACTGGATCGACTTGATCACGCAGCCCGGACTGGCCTTCTCGTTCGATCCGGCAACCGGCTATGCGCCATTGCTCGCGCCGAAGCCGGTGCTGGTAATCCTGTCCAGCGCGGGCGACTATTCGAACGGTCCAAGCCGCGGGCGGCCCGATCTCGCGACACCATACTTGCGCGAGGCCTTCAAGTTCATTGGTTTGAACCAGGTCAGCTTCGTCCCGATCGGTCCAACTATCGCATCCCCGGCGGATGTCGCGGCCGCGCGCGCCAATGCCGAGGCACGGCTTGACGCTCTTGCGACAACGTTTCTGGAGACGTCGCGATGACTATCGGCCAAGGCTGGGTCTATCTCGTTGTCTCAGGCCTTATCGATGTCGCCTGGGCGCTTTCGATGAAGAAGGCGAACGGCTTTGCCAATCCGGGCTGGTCGGTGGTCTCGCTGGTTCTGCTCGCGGCTTTTGTCTACCTGCTGACTCGAGCGCTGACCGTGCTTCCGGTCGGTACGGCCTATGCGGTATGGACCGGCATTGGCGCGGCCGGAAGCGTGATCGCCGGCATCTTGCTATTCTCAGAGCCGGCGACAGCGATCCGGCTGGTTTTCATCTGTGTCGTTGTGGTCGGCATCATCGGTCTTCAGATGACAGCATAGCGTTCAACCGCCGAAGATCGACCATCCCATCCGCTTGGTCAGCATCTCCAGAGCAATGCGCCCGAGATGCGAATTGCCATTGTCGTCTAATCCTGGCGACCAGACCGCGATCGATGCTTTACCCGGCGCAATGGCGAGGATGCCGCCGCCAACGCCACTTTTGCCCGGCAGGCCGACGCGATAGGCAAACTCGCCCGAGCCGTCATAGTGACCGCATGTCAGCATGATCGCATTGATGCGGCGGGCGCGCTCCGGCTGAACGACCGAATGTCCGGTCGAAGGATTGCGGCCAAGATGGGCGAGGAAGCGGCCAGCCATCGCCAATTGACGGCACGACATCGCGATCGCGCAATGATGGAAATAGACGCCGAGGGTGAAATCGACCGGGTTCTCAAGCACGTCGAACGATTTCATGTAATTGGCGAGCGCGATGTTGCGATAGCCGGTGCGCTGCTCGGAGGCCGCGACCGCTTCGTCGATCACGATCGAAGTATCGTCCGAGACAAACTGCATGAAGCGAAGAATGTCGCCGAGGGCTTCGCGCGGCTGATGGCCTGACACGATCGCGTCGGTGACGGCAATGGCACCGGCGTTGATGAAGGGATTGCGCGGAATGCCGCGCTCACGCTCCAGCTGGACAATCGAGTTGAACGGACTGCCGGACGGCTCGCGGCCGACACGCTGCCACAGCCGGTCGCCGATCCGGCCAAGAGCGAGGGTGAGGGTGAAGACCTTCGAGATGCTCTGGATCGAGAACGGGACGTCGCTGTCGCCGCCCACGACGACCTGGCCGTCATTGTCGATGACGGCGATACCGAAGGCCTGCGGGTCGACCCGCGCCAGTTCGGGGATGTAGGTGGCGACTTTTCCGCGGTCGTGCCGCTGTCGCAGCTCGTCGGCGATCTCGGCGACGACGGTTTGAAGATCAGGATGAGTGTGGGTCATGACGGGTCAGAATATCGATTCCGGCCCATATCAATCACATCCCGCCGGCAATGCCAGAGGCTTGCACGCACTTTATTTGTGCGCCGTCGATGATGCGAGGAAGGGCGATCAGGCCGGGACAGCGCCGGCTTTGCCCGTCTCGACCACATAGCGCTTCAGTGTCGAGACAGTCGCGTCCTGCTGACGCCGCTCGGAGATGACCTGGAAACGGGCCTCCAAGCGCTCCCGCGTCAGATCCACGCCGACATAGCCGCGCTGACGGCTCTCGAAGAAATGGATATGCGGGTTCTCCCCCAGCATGCCGGCGAACAGGTCCTGCGGCGGTCCGTCCGACGTCACCGATGTACCGATAAATTCGGTGGCGATGGTCGGCGATGAGGGATTGTTGAAATCGGCCTTCAGGTCCGTGGTCCAGAAGGAATGCAGGTCGCCGCCAAGCACCACGGGATTGGCGACTTTCGTCGCCATCATGGCATCGAGGATGCGCTGCCGCGTCGCCGGATAGCCATCCCAACCTTCAGTCCAGTGGCCGATAACGCCCCCTGGACTCTTCTGACGGAGTTGCGCCATCAGCTGACCTTGCGCCAGCACATTCCAGGCCGTGTTGCTTTGTTTAAAGCCGTCGAACAGCCAGTTCTCCTGATCGAAGCCGAGCAGTGTGCGGTTCGGATCAAGGCGTTCGGTGCAATCGTCCCCCGTGACATGGCCGCGGCGCGAGGGCGGCACCTCGCAAGGCTGCTTGCTCCGGTATTGCCGCCCGTCCAGCACATTGAAGGTGACCAGGTTGCCGAAGCGCACGCGGTTGTGCAGGTGCAAGGCCCCATCGCGCGGCAAGGAACGCGTGCGCAGCGGCATGTGCTCGTAATAAGCCTGATAGGCAGCCGTGCGGCGCTTGCGAAAATCGTCGATGCTGGTCGTCATGTCCTGTGACCAGAGATCGGCATAGTCGTTTTCGACTTCGTGATCGTCCCAGGTCACGAGACACGGCGCAGAGGCGTGCAAGGCCTGCAGGTCTGGGTCAGTGCGATAGAGCGCGTAACGGTTGCGATAGCCGATGAGATCTGTCGCTGTCGGGCCGTCATGCTTGCGGACGATACGGTCCTTCTGGATGTCAGGTACCGTGTATTCGTAGATGTAATCGCCGAGGAACAGCACGAGATCGAAATTCTCGGCCGCCATGTGCCGATAGGCACTGAAATAGCCAAGCTCGTAATGCGAGCATGAGGCAAAACCGAAGCGCAATTGCGCGAGCGGATCGGTCGGGGCAGGAGCCGTGCGCGCCCGGCCGACCGGGCTTTGTTCGCCCAGTGCTGTGAACCGATACCAATATGGCCGGCCGGGCTCGAGCCCGGCGACTTCGACATGGACGGAATGGGCGAAGGCGCGGTCCGCTTCCACGACGCCGCGCTGAACGATGTTCCGCATGCCGTCGTCGCTGGCGACTTCCCACGTCACGGGAACGGGGTCGGACAAACCGCCGGACCCATCGAGCGCCAGTGGCACGGGCGCGAGCCGTGTCCAAATCACGAAACCGTCCGGCCATGGATCGCCGGAAGCCACTCCCAAGGTGAATGGAGAGCCGTGCCCCGGTGCTTGCGCGTGGCCGAAACGCCCGATGAGGAACGAGGCCGCCACTGCGCCGGATGCGGTCAGAAATCGGCGCCGCGATGGACCGATGTGGATGGTCTTTTGCTTCTGTCGCTTGTGTGTCATGCGCGGATCATGCGCCGACTTTGCAACAGTCTGATGAGCGCGTCACCGCGGGGTGCGCCGCATTCGGTCCAGATTTGATGTGGTTCGTTTTGCGGCTACTCGGTCGCGCGAGCGTCGGTGGCGTTCGTTGACATGACCGCAGCTGCGTTCGTCCTGGAGAAGTACGAATGCGCTTGGGTGAAGCCTTCCATGACGATGCCGAGCCCGATCAGAAAGGCGATGAAGGCCATGACCTTGGTCGCGGGATGTGCAGGGCGATCGTATCGTGTCATTTCGTGAATTCCGTGGTTGCAGGCCGGTCTATCGAATCACGCATGCACTGACGGCGCGCATCCTCGTTTCGAAAAGTTTCGGCTTGGTTAGTGATCGAGGTTGTCCCAACGCTTGGTTCCGACTTCGTTTCATTGCCGAAGGTCGAAAGTGCTCAACCACATATGCTTCGTCTGCGCCGCGGCAAGGATGAGGCCCAAGGCGGGCGGTATCGTAGTGGTTGGGGGCACGGAAATGTGATGAAGGGGCGCAGACCTGATCAGAAAGCAAACTCAATCAGAAACATGCGTTTCTCACATCGTCTCATTCTTCGTGGCTGGATGGTTGATCTGTTCCCGTTGGAACAACGATAGATGCGGCATCGGCGCGGCCATACGTGGCGCCCCACAATCTATTTAATGGTGCCCCCGATCCAGGCCGGGGGATCACTCGCCGGGAACGATTCAATGCTGGCTTCCTCGACGCGATCGGACGGGGAGTTTTCTTCCTTTCTCCGCCGCCGCTCATCCAGCCGGGCCGCATTATTACCATTTCCGGGCACCGATCGACGCGTTCGACCCATTGCCGTAATCCAATCGACGCAGCGTTGAATACGCGTTGCCAGCGAAGCAAACGCGCAAGGCCTCCAAAAGTTTCAGTCGGATATAAATTTGGCGGTCGGCAGGACCGCCACCCGTCTGAATTTACGCGGATTGATATTGCCGCCGATGGTGGTTCTGGCGCAGGTCGGCATAGCCATCGACCAAACACTTCCTCCACGGATGATGACCGCCAAGACAAACATTCGAGACCCGTTCGTCGCAATATTTGGATGTATTCTAACTTCTCGCGCGCAGCGTAGGCCTTTTGATCAGTATGCCAATAAACCACATGGTTTGGGTCTGTTCGAACGGTTGCGATGATGCTGGCTCCCTTTCTGATCATGTTGCGCGAGGGGATTGAGGCCGCCCTCATCGTCGGGATCATCGCGAGCTATCTGCGCCAATCCGGGCGTGCGGCCTGGCTGCCGACGATCTGGATTGGTGTCTTTCTCGCCATCGCCATATCCTTCCTCGTCGGCGCCGCGCTCGAGTTCGCCAGCGCCGAATTTCCGCAGAAAGCACAGGAGCTGTTTGAGGCAGCGGTGGGTCTCGTCGCGGTCATTCTCCTGACGTCGATGGTTTTCTGGATGCGCAAGGCGGCTCGCTCGATCAAGACAGCGCTTCAGCACTCGATCGATGATGCGATCGCAACACCCGCGGGCGCGACCTGGGCGCTGATCGGCATGGTCTTCTTTGCCGTCGCCCGCGAGGGGCTGGAATCGATTTTCTTCCTGCTGGCGATTTTTCAGCAGAGCCCGGGACCAAACGCGGCGATCGGGGCGCTGCTCGGGCTCATTCTGTCGTTGTGTCTCGGTGTCGCGATCTATTATGGCGGGGTCCAGATCAACCTGCGACGTTTCTTTCGCTGGACCGGAGTCTTCATCCTGTTCGTCGCGGCCGGTCTGCTCGCCAGTGTGCTGCGCAATCTGCATGAAGCCGGTGTTTGGAACCTGCTGCAGACGCGGGTTTTCGATCTGAGCGATATCCTGCCCGTGTCCAGTCTCGTTGGAACGGTAATGTCCGGAATCTTCAACTATCATGACAGCCCGACGCTGGGTGAGGTGCTCGTCTATGTCGGTTTCCTCGCTATCACCCTCACGCTTTTCTTCCGTTCCGAAACGAAGGTGATGAACGCCGCGAGCGTCGCGGGTGTGCAAAGGCAGCAATCGTCATGACGGAGCACGTCTTGAATGTGGGCGCGCCGCCACGTCGTTTGCAGTTGATCGGCGTGGCCGGCTCTGCCTTGCTCGCTCTCGCCAGTGGCGGCCTGTTTTATGATGCGATTCAATCCGCATCGCGGCCGAAGCCGGGAGACATCCATAAGGTTGTTGTGGGCGAGAAGACGTGCAATCCGGCTCATATCAGCGTTCCCGCCGGCCGGGTGACGTTTGAAATTCAGAATGCCTCGAGCCGGGTTCTCGAATGGGAGATTCTGGATGGCGTGCTCGTGGTCGAGGAGCGGGAGAATATCGCGCCCGGCTTTCAGTCCCGGCTGACGGCGCAGTTGAAGCCTGGAACCTATCAGATCACATGCGGCCTTTTGTCGAACCCGCGTGGTACGCTGACGGTGACGCCGTCGGCGCAATCGGAAGCGGAGCGGAAAAAGCCGCCGGTCAGATCTTTTGTCGGCCCCTTGTCGGAGTTCAAGGTTTATCTCGTCCTCCAGTCCGGCGCGCTCGAGCACCAGGTCCGGCAATTGCACGATGCGATTGAGAAGGGCGATCTGAGCAAAGCTCGGGACGATTATAACGCCGCCCGCTTGTCCTTCCGGCATATCGAGGCCTTCGCGAGCCGGTTTGCTGATTTGCAAAGTGCGATTGATCCCGTCGCCGATTATCTCGAGAAGCGGGAGGCGGATCCGGCGTTCACCGGATTCCATCGCATCGAGTTTGGTCTGTTTGCAAAAGATTCTGTCGATGGACTCGATCCCACCGCCGCAAAACTCCTGAGCAATGTGACCGCACTCAAGACGCGGTTGCGCGAATTGAAACTGGCGCCGGAGAACCTGCTGCAAGGCATGGAACGTCAGAGCCGGCTGCTGGCCGACGGCAGGATTGCCAAAGGAGAAAGCCGTTACGCGCTAAACGATCTCGTCGAGCTTCAGGCCGCACTTGAAGGACTGGAGAAGGGTACTGGCCTTTTCACGTCCTTGGCCGATGGCGCCGCGCCCGACGTGAGCAAGTCCGTCCGGCAAAATATTGAATCCATCAGAACAACGCTTGATGGCCTCAAGGGAGCGGACGGCTACCCTGCCTTTGATCACGTCGACGCGTCGGCAAGAGATCGCCTGGCCAACGGCTTTGGCGCTCTGGCCGACAGCATCGCCAAATTGAACGAAGCGCTGGGACTGGAGGCATCATGAAACGGGTTCGTGACCGCTCAGGGCTGACGCGTGACGCAGCTTTCGACGGAAGCCGCCGCAGCCTGCTCAAGGGGTTGGGTCTGGCTGCTGCCGTATGCCCCTTCTCGCGTGCGATGGCGGAAGACGCTGCGGCGCGGAGCCCCCATCATGTCACCGATGCCCCGGTTTCCAATGCAACGGCGGCCGAGGATACAGTCCCGTTCTACGGTAAGTATCAGGCCGGTATCGTCACGCCGCGCCCGGCGCACGGCATGATCGCGAGCTTCATTGTCGTTGCCGATACCGTCGACGATCTCGAAAAACTGTTCCGGCGTCTGAACGAACGCATCGCGTTCCTGACCCGTGGCGGTCCTTCGCCTGAAGTCGATCCGCGTCTGCCGCCGGCCGATTCCGGCATCATCGGACCAGTTATTCGCCCCAATGCGCTGACGATCACGGTATCGCTTGGGTCGTCGCTGTTCGACGAGCGGCCCTGGCTCCAGCCGCACAAGCCGCGCCGGCTCGCGCGCATGACCCGCTTTTCGAACGACGCGCTCAATGCCGAATTGTGTCACGGCGATCTCACGCTGCAGATCTGCGCGCATACGCAGGATACGACGATCCACGCCCTGCGCGACATCATCAAGAACATACCCGATCAATTGATCCTGAAATGGAAGCAGGAGGGCAATGTTCCGGTCATTGCGCTGCCGGCGGGAGGAAAGGCCGAAAGTGCGCGCAACTTTCTCGGTTTTCGCGATGGATCGGCCAATCCCGATTCAAGCGACGATGCCTTGATGACGAAAGTTGTCTGGGTCGGACCGGATCACGATGAGCCGGGCTGGTCCGCCGGCGGCAGCTATCAGGTCGTGCGCATCATCCGCAATTTCGTGGAGCGCTGGGACCGCACGCCCTTGCAGGAGCAGCAACGCATCATCGGGCGCAACAAGATGAGTGGTGCGCCGCTCGACGAGCCGGGCAGCGATGAGTTTGCCTCACCGGATTTTGCGGCCGACAAAGAAGGAGCATTGACGCCGCTCGATGCGCATATCCGTCTGGCCAATCCGCGCACGGCTGCGGCTCGCGACAGCCTCATTCTGCGGCGGCCCTTCAATTATTCCAACGGCGTCACCAAATCGGGCCAGCTCGATCAGGGCCTTCTTTTCATCTGCTATCAGGCCAATCTCGAGAACGGCTTCATCGCTGTTCAGACGCGGCTCGATGGCGAGCCGCTGGAGGAATATATCAAGCCGGTCGGCGGGGGATATTTCTACACGCTCCCTGGCGTTGCCGACGCCTCGCAATATCTCGGCAGCGGGCTTATCGCCGCCGTGCGGTCAACCAGTGACGGCTGACATCAATCCATGAACAGACGGAACCAGACCATGACATCGCGAAACTGGGTGGCAGCCACAGCCTTGCTGCTGGCGATGACGATCAACGCTTCGGCGCGCGACGATGTGCTCGATCTGGTCGAGCCGATTGCTGAATACAAGATTTATGTCTCGGAGAAGGTGGAACAACTCGAGACGGATACGACAGTGTTCGTTGCCGCGGTAAAGGCAAAGGATGTCGCCAGGGCCAAGACACTGTTTGCGCCGACGCGCCTGAGCTACGAGGCCATCGAGCCGATTGCCGAATTATTCAGCGATCTCGATAAGTCGATCGACTCGCGGGCCGACGATCACGAAAAGGCGGAAGCCGATCCGGATTTCACCGGCTTTCACCGCATCGAATACGGGTTGTGGGTGAAGAACTCAACGGACGGGCTCGCGCCGGTTGCCGACAAGCTGCTCGCCGATGTGAAGGAACTGCGGTCCCGCATCGCCAATCTCACCTTTCCGCCGGAGAAGGTTGTCGGCGGTGCCGCCGTGCTGATGGAGGAGGTTGCCGCCACCAAGATTTCCGGCGAGGAAGACCGCTATAGCCACACAGACCTTTGGGATTTCCGAGGCAATTTCGATGGCGCACACAAGATCGTCGAACTGGTACGGCCGCTGATTGCGCAGAAGGACGCAACCTATCTCCAGGGCGTCGAGACCAACTTCAATCGTATCGATACCATCCTCGCCAAATACAAGGTGGGTGAGGCGTACAAATCCTATGATGCGCTG
>Ga0164243_10000532_pt1 | contig 69969 bp, 66 predicted proteins | sample OricompcompostOP_FD_108781 | JGI IMG/M metagenome (GOLD analysis project Ga0164243, IMG submission 108781) | Organic Plus compost microbial communities from Emeryville, California, USA - Original compost - Organic plus compost (OP) | ecosystem: Engineered > Solid waste > Mixed feedstock >... | reverse complement strand
TGGATGCTGAATCGAGTTCAGCATGACACCGGAGTAGCGGAAAGGGCATGGAGCGCAGCGACGGCGCCTGTCCTCGGACGGGCCGGAGGCCCGATCCGGGGGCGCCGACCGGCGCGCGCGCACATTTGCGCGAAAGCCAAGCGGGCGGACGCCCGCGCCCGGCGCTTGAGGGACCAACAAAGATGGAGCGCAGCGACTATGCGCCGACCGGCGCGCGCGCACTTTTGCGCGAAAGCCAAGCGGGCGGAGGCCCGCGCCCGGCGCCTGAGGGACAAACAAAAAGGGGCGAATCCCCCCGCCCGGCGCCTGAGGGGCTTATCAAAATTACAGCAGCACCAGGTCGTCCCGGTGCACCAGTTCCTGGCGGCCGCGGTAGCCGAGGATGGCCTCTATTTCCGCCGTCTTGTGGCCCATGATGCGGCGGGCCTTGTCGGAATCATAGGCGCTCAATCCATGGGCGATGTCGGTGCCGTCGGGGCTGACCACGCGCACCGGGTCGCCGCGCGAGAAATCGCCCTCCACGCCGGTCACGCCCGCGTGCAGGAGGCTGCCGCCGTTCTGCAGGGCGCGCACCGCGCCGGCATCGATGGTGATGGTGCCCAGCGGCCGCAACAGGCCGCTGATCCAGAGCTTGCGCGCGGCCAAGGGCGTGGCGGCCGCCTTGAACCAGGTGCCGCGTCCTGTTTCCCGATAATGCCGGAGCGGGTGATCGATCAGCCCCGACGTGATGATCATCGAGCAGCCGGCGGCGGTGCATATGCGAGCGGCGGCCAGCTTGGTCACCATGCCGCCGGAACCCACGCCCCCGGAAATCGCGGCAAGGGGCTTGGCTTCGCCGCCCATGGCCTCGATCTCGGGTGTGATGGCCTCCACCTCGGGGATGAATTCGGCAGGCCCCGGCCCCTCGGGATCGGAGGTGTAGAGCCCATCCACATCCGAGAGGAGCACCAGGCAGTCGGCCCCCGCCATCTGCGCCACACGGGCGGCCAGTCGGTCATTGTCGCCATAGCGGATTTCGGACGTGGCGACGGTATCGTTCTCGTTGATCACCGGAATGGCACCGAAGGAGAGGAGAGTGGACATGGTGCTGCGGGCATTGAGGTAGCGGCGCCGCTCCTCCGTGTCGCCGATGGTGACCAGAACCTGCGCTCCCGTGATGCCGTGCCGCCCCAGGATCTCCTGATAGGCGCCGGCGAGGCGGATCTGTCCGACGGCCGCCGCCGCCTGGCTCTCCTCCAGCTTCAGCCGGCCCTTGAGACCCAGATGCCGCCGGCCCAGCGCCACGGCGCCCGAGGAGACGAGGATCACCTCCTTGCCCTCGGCCCTGAGCGCTGCGATGTCCGCGCAGACGCTTTCCAGCCATTGCCGCTTCAGCTCGCCCGTCGCCTCGTTGACCAGAAGGGCGGAGCCGATCTTGATCACGATGCGCTGGGCGGCGGCCAGCCGGTCCGTCCTCTCCCCGGTCATTCCACGTCTCCGGGGAAATAGCCGCCGGTGTCCTGTTCTTCGTTCTCGGGCACAGCCAGTTCGGCCAGCCGGCGCAGCACGGTCTCCATGCCCTCGCCGGAGACGGCGGAGATCATGAGGGGTTCGCCGCCGCTCGCTGCCTTGAGGTCCTGCAGCCGGGCCTTGCGCTCATCGGCCTCGAGCGCGTCGATCTTGGTGAGCGCCAGCACCTCGGGCTTGTCCTCCAGCCCTTCGCCATACATCTCGATTTCGCTGCGCACCGTGCGGTAGGCTCCGGCGATATCCTCCTGGGTGCCGTCCACCAGGTGGAGGAGGGCCCGGCAGCGCTCCACATGGCCGAGGAAACGGTCGCCCAGGCCAACGCCCTCGTGGGCGCCCTCGATCAGCCCCGGAATATCGGCCACCACGAAGGCCCGCGTATCCACGGTCACCACGCCGAGCTGCGGCACCAGGGTGGAGAAGGGATAATCGGCGATCTTGGGCCGGGCGTTGGAGACGGCGGCGAGAAAGGTGGACTTGCCGGCATTGGGCAGGCCCACCAGCCCCACGTCGGCCAGGAGCTTGAGGCGCAGGGTGACGCGCATCTCCTGGGCGGGACCGCCGGGGATGGTCCGGCGCGGGGCGCGGTTGGTGGAGGACTTGAAATGGGCGTTGCCGATGCCGCCATGCCCGCCCTCCAGCAGCATCACCCGCTGGCCCTTCTCCGTCAGGTCGGCCAGCAGCACCTCGCCGTCTTCGTCCAGGATCTGCGTGCCCACGGGCACCTTGATGACCACATCGTCGCCGTTGGCGCCGGTGCGGTTCTGGCCCATGCCGTTCTGGCCGCGCCGGGCCTTGATGTGCTGGCGATAGCGGTAGTCGATGAGCGTATTGATGGCGTCCGTCGCCTCGGCGAAGACATGCCCGCCGCGCCCGCCGTCGCCGCCGTCCGGCCCGCCGAACTCGATATATTTCTCGCGCCGGAAGCTCTGGCAGCCGTTACCGCCGGCGCCGCCCTGGATGTAGATTCTGCATTCGTCGACGAACTGCATGGGAAATACCGGGCGTTATAGACATCTTGTTCTTCGTCATGCCAGCGGAGGCTGGCATCCATTTGCCTCGATCTGCCCACCAGTCATGCTGGCGGAGATATCGTATGGACCCCAGCCTTCGCTGGGGTGACGAAAGGAAGGCTGAGATGACGATCCAACCCAAATACAGCGGGTTCTATGTAATCCAACATACAAAAAGGGGAATGGACAACCATTCCCCTCTTCCGGTTGTCCTTTGAACGAGCGTCAGTTCTTCGGCAGCACGGAAACGAAGGTCCGCCCCAGACGGCCGGTCTTGAAGCTCACCTCGCCTTCCACCTTGGCGAAGATGGTGTGGTCGCGGCCCATGCCCACATTCTCGCCCGGGTGCCACTTGGTGCCGCGCTGGCGCAGGATGATGTTGCCGGGGATGACGGCTTCGCCGCCGAACTTCTTCACGCCGAGGCGGCGGCCTTCCGAGTCGCGTCCGTTGCGGGAGCTACCGCCAGCTTTCTTGTGTGCCATTATTCAGTGTCCTTCTTGGCTGCAGGCTTCTTGGCCGGCGCCTTCTTGGGCGCGGCAGCCTTGGCTTCAGTCTTGGGAGCGGCCGCCTTCTTGGTGGCAGCCGCCTTCTTCGGAGCGGCGGCCTTGGCCGTCGTCGTCTTCTCCTCGGCCGGCGCACCCTTGGCGGGAGCCGCAGGGGCGGCTTCGGCCTTGGCCTCCGCCTTCGGCGCTTGCGTCTTCTCGGCAGCCTTGGGAGCGGCCTTCCTGGCGGCCTTGGCCGCGTTGCCGCCGATCTCCGTGATCTTCAGGACCGTGTAGTCCTGCCGGTGACCACGGGTGCGGCGGTAATTCTGCCGGCGCTTCTTCTTGAAGACGATGATCTTGTCGCCGCGGGTCTGCTCGATCACCTCGGCGGCCACGGCGCCGCCGTCGATCAGCGGCGCACCGACCTTGAGGCCATTGCCGTCGTCCATCATGAGGACTTCGCCGAGCGTGACCACGTCGCCCTGGGCGGCGTCATCCAGCTTCTCGACGCGGATGATATCGTCCTTGGCGACCTTGTATTGCTTGCCGCCGGTTTTGATGACTGCGTACATCTCAATCTGCCTTCTGAGCGGTGTCTGCCCGCCATAACGCCAACCCGCGCCGGAAGCGGCCGGATTGGCCTTGAAACCATCGTTCTCACAAAGAGAGCGCGAACTATACTGTTCCCGGCCCTGCTGTCAAGCGGTCAGAGGGCGAAAACCGGGGGCGGAGCGCGATTTGCAGTACCCCCGCCGCCGGAGCCATCATGATCTCCCGGAACCTCAGCCAAGTCAAAGCGTTGAGCATGGAGAAGGGAGTACCGCCATGATGAGACTTGATCAGCCATTGGAGCCCCAGGAAGTGCTGGACAGGGCCGAACGCGTGATATCGCTTCTGCAGACCAATCCCGCCTCGCTGAGCGCCGAGGAACGGCAAGGCACGCTGGAGGCCCTGATCGAGGTGCAGAAATACACCACCAGCGAACTGATGCGCCAACAGGCGCTGCAGAAGGAGCGGGTTCTCTCCAATCTCTAGCCCGGGAGGCCGACATGCTGGAATGGGTTGCGGACGTGATCGGCAAGGCCGGCTATCTGGGTGTCTTCCTGCTGATGCTGGCCGAGAACGTCTTTCCGCCCATTCCGTCGGAATTGGTCATGCCGCTCTCCGGCTTCGCGGCCCAAAGGGGCGATCTGAACCTCTATCTGGTGGTGGCTTCGGGCGCCGCGGGGTCGCTGGCGGGAGCGCTCTTCTGGTATATGGTCGGCGCCTGGATGGGCCGTGTCCGGCTGAAGCGCTGGGCCGGGCGGCACGGCGCCTGGCTGACCATGGGGCCAGACGACGTGGACATCGCCTGCGAACGGTTCAACCGCAACGGCCGCAAGACGGTGCTGTTCGGTCGGGTGGTTCCGGCCGTCCGCACGCTCATTTCCGTGCCCGCCGGTATCTCCGATATGCCCCTGGCGCGCTTCCTCCTCTTCTCGGCGCTCGGCATCTCCGTCTGGACGGGCCTCTTGGCCGCTGCCGGCTACCTGCTGGGAGACCGGTATGAAAGGGTGAAGGACTGGGTGAGCCCCCTGTCCATCGCCGTCCTGGCGGCGCTTGTTCTCTGGTATCTCTACCGCGTCTTCCACTTCCGCCGGGCCCCCCGCGCGGCGGGGTGAGCTTTTCCGCCAATCCCTATTGCCCCATCGCCCAAGCCTGAGGTATGGTCCGCGCCACCTGAAGCCCAAGACCATATGGAGAGGTGCCGGAGTGGTCGAACGGGGCGGTCTCGAAAACCGTTGTGCTCGCAAGGGTACCGTGGGTTCGAATCCCACCCTCTCCGCCAATTATTTCAATGGCTTAGTGATTTTTCCAAGAATGCACAAAGGGCGAACGTGGGGCGTTTTGCAAACATTTTGCAAACGAAGGTCGTGCGATGCCTCGTGATAAATGCCAGTAATCTATTTGTACAAGACAATAGGGTGCGCCCTTGGATGAGGGGTGCCGTCGAAATAGCTGTAGTTTGCTGAAGAGCCAACAGTCGGTCGTGTCGGTCCGTAGACGCTGTCGCGATGGAAGAAACACTGAGGTGTTTCTTTGCTCGTTATGAACCCGAAATGTCGATTGGGCATGTTTAGAATCTTGCCCTTGGATCGTAGCCCAACGAAGTAGCAGAGTTGGCTACATTCATAGACGAGTGCGTCAGCGGTTGGTCTCTCGTTCGGATTCCAGGTTAAACACTTGCTCACCAGTTCTTGAAGAGATCGCGACAGCCCTTTGGAGTGACCCCCAAAAGTGAGTCATTAAAATAAGTGACAGTTCCTTTGAGGAGGGAAACGGCGCGCCTGGCGTGACGGTGTCTTCGCCCAGATCCAGGAGATGACGCATCCGCAAGGCATCGGACCGGAGGCCTGCCCGCCGGCGGTCGCGCGGATGCGCCCGAACTTATTGGACGAGTTGATCACGCTCACCCGGCCCTGGTCTCGGACGACCTGGTCAGCCAGGCCATGGCCGGTCGCACGTCGGCAGCCCTGATGATTATCGACCGGCTCGGCCCCATGCTGCACCGGGACCTGGCCGGCAGCTGGATGGCCAGGGCGGCGGTCGGTGGCGATGCCCTGGCACCGGCCGTCCTGGCGCAGCAACTGGTCCAGTGGAGTTGGGACCATCCGGAGGAGGAAGTGCCAAGGCCAGGCAGGACGGGCGGTTGTCAACAAACTTGGCGAGGAGCATCGGACATCGCCAGGATTCCGTCCTGATCGACCTGAATTGGCCGGCTGGCCCGTACGGCCCGTTCGACCGCCTTGGTGACCCGCTCGATGTTCCTCAGTTCGCCGTTGGCGATATACCTTGATATACCTTGATCCGTTCCGCGCTGGATTTTGCTTCGAGGCGTCTAGGGCGGCCGATGACGGGCGTGCGTTCCCGCAGTGACAAATTGGGCTCGACAGCGTTGTAGTTCACATCGGCCAGGGTCTTCAGGAGGGCGTCGATGATAACCCTGCCGGCCAGGGGCGGCACGGCCATGCCGATTTGGCTCCGCACGCTCTGGATGGCGCCAACAAAGCGGAAGTCGTCCGGAAAGCCCTGCAGCCTTGCGAGTTCGCGGTTGGTGAGCGGCCTGTTCTCCGCCCAGTGATACGTTCGGGTGCCGCCCCCGCCCTGGGCCGTGACGATCCAGGCCGGACGGTCGGGATCGAGCCTCCGGTAGATGCTCTGGATCCGGCAGTCGCTCTCCTTCAGCCTCAGGTGATCGGGGAAGTCTGGGCGTCTTTGGGCTCTCCAGATATTCTCTCCGGGCCGGATATGACTATCAACTTCAAGGGCAGTGGCAACGATACCTACGCCTTTGGACTCGGATATGGCTATGACACGGTAACGGATGACGGCGGTACTCTGGATATCGTGCAGTTCGGTACCGGCGTCAGCCCCTCTGATATTGTCGTTTATGGTTATTTCGACGACAGAACATTTAAACATCCGGGGCACCAACGACGCGCTTTACCTGACATATTATAAATTACGAGTTCTTATATACGGATAGAGTTCCGCTTCGCTGACGGTACGGCCTGGAAAACATTCGACGTCTGAGGCGGAATGCCATCTGACACGAGTAGCGACGACTATCTCTACGGTGTAGATTACACCGACGATGTACTGGATGGAGACGTCGGCAATAATCGCCTTGAAGGAGAAAAGGCGAGAATACTTATGTATTCAATATAGGATATGGTCGACGTAATCTTGATACGGGCACTAGTTCTTTTGAAACGAACATCATCGACTTCGGCAGTCAAACAGGTTGATGCTTCCGGCCTGCCGTCAGTGCGGTAGCCGGCGGTTCCATTCCTCCCGCCACGCGGTCGCTGAGGGCCGCTACACCAACGGGCCCCAGGAGGTGGTGGAACATGGCCTTGCGGTGGCGGTGCGCCAGGCGCTCCAACTGTTGCACGCTACCCACGTCCTGGAGAAGATGCAACACGCCGGGCGGCATCGCGCCCACGCGGCCGAAGCGCTCACCGCCATAGAAGAATTCCGCCGCCTCCCGTCCATAGGCGCAGTAGACGGGGTGCAGCATGAGCCGGGTTTTGAAGATATCCGGCTGATGAAGAGGTATCCTTCCCTCAGCAGGGACAGGCTGCTGTCGAATTCCCCGGCGCGCGGCGGATAGCGGGAAGAATGGGCCGCAGCGGTCTGGAACGTCATGATTCCACTCCTCGCCGCTTTCAACGCGCGGCAATGCCACTCGTTGCGCCGTCGAGGAGATTTATAGTTGTTTTAGCAACGCTGAATTGTTACAACAAATATGGTCGAGCGCCGCGGATGATTTCCATCATCGCCGGTGTCTGGGCAGGGGGAAGACAGGGCGGGGAGCAAGGGGAGTTTTCGGACATACCTGAGGTCTTTGGCAGTCTCACGGCTTTTCGGTCGTGCGGGCTGCTGGCGGGCCGCCTGCGCAAACGAAAGTTTTTAGTCTTAGGAGAGCAGATATATGGCCAGTTCCAAGCCACCGTTTCACGCCGATCACGTAGGCAGCCTGTTGCGTCCCAGGGAATTGGGCGCTGCGCGCGCCAGGGCGGAGGCCGGCGAGTTGACGGCTGCAGAGCTGAGAGCGGCGGAGGACGAGGCCATACGCGATGTGGTGGCGTTGCAGGAAGGCGTGGGCCTCCAGGCGGTCACCGACGGCGAATTCCGGCGCAAGGCATGGCATACGGATTTCCTCACCGGCTTCGACGGCATCGAGATGACCGGTGCCAACTACGCCATCAGCTTCCGCAACGACCAGGGCGCGGAAGAGAAGATCGGCACCATGCTGACCGTGACCGACAGGATCAAACGCTCGGCGCCCATTATGGTGGATCATTTCAAATTCCTGAAATCGGTGACCAACGTAACGGCGAAATTCTCCGTCCCGTCGCCCACCTATCTTCACATGCGCGCCGGGCGCAGCGTGGTGGATGGTGGCCCCTATGACGACATGGAGGAGTTCTGGTCCGACCTGATCAACGCCTACCGGGCGGAGATCGCCGATCTCGCCGCCGCCGGCTGCCGCTATCTCCAGTTGGACGATGTCTCCATCTCCTTCCTGTGCGACGAGAAGATTCAGCAGCAGGTGCAGAGGGACGGCGCGGACCCGCGCGCCCTGCCGGCCAAATATGCCGAGGTGATCAACCGCATCATCGCTGGCCGGCCGGATGATATGGCGGTGACGGTGCATACCTGCCGGGGCAACCATCACAGCCTGTGGATGGCGGAAGGCGGCTACGATTTCGTGGCCGACGCGGTGTTCTCGGCCCTCGAGGTGGACGGCCTGTTCCTGGAGTTCGATTCGGAGCGGGCCGGGGGCTTCGAGCCACTGCGCTTTGTCCCCAAGGGACGCCGTGTGGTGCTGGGGCTGATCAGTTCCAAGCTGCCGGAAGTGGAAAAGGCCGACGACCTGAAGCGCAAGATCGACGCCGCGTCTAAATATGTGGCCATGGAGAATCTCTGTGTCAGCCCGCAATGCGGCTTCGCCAGCACGGCGGTGGGCAACCAGATCACCGAGGACATCGAAAAGCGCAAGCTGGAACTGGCCGTCAGGGTCGCCGAAGATATGTGGGGCGGCCTCTGATTCGGCGGCGGTCTTGCCGTTTGCTGACGCACTTGCCGGAGCCGTTGCCCGGTTTGGGGAACAAGAATACTGATCCGCGGCCGATCGCCGCGGGCAAGGGAAGAGGAGAATGTCATGAGTAGCGAGGAACGCCGTCCGGCGGCTGAAGCCAATCGCCAGTTCAACATGTATATCGACGGGGAGTGGGTGCCGTCCGGGGGAGGGGAGACCTTCCAGTGCGTGGACCCCTTTACCGAGGAAAGCTGGGGCCAGGTGCCCAAGGCTACCGAAAGCGACGTGGAGCGGGCGGTGACCGCCGCCCGCCGCGCCTTCGACGAGGACGGCTGGCCGAGAACCGGCGCCGCCCAGCGGGCCGCCATGCTGCGCAAGCTGGGAGCTCTCATCGAGGAGAATATGGATGCCCTGGCCCGCCAGCAGGTCTGGGAGAACGGGCGCATGATCAAGGAGATGAAGCCCGGTGTCGCGGCCATCGCGCGGGCCTGCCATTATTATGCGGGCCTGGCCGAGACCACGCATGGTCACACGCTGCCCGCCAGCATTCCCAATATGATGACCCATACGGTGCGCGAGCCCATCGGCGTCGTCGCCTGCATCACGCCGTGGAACGCTCCGCTGGTGCTCCTCGGCTGGAAGCTGCTGCCGGCGCTGGCGGCGGGCAATACCGTGGTGGTCAAACCCTCGGAATTCACTCCCACCTCCACACTTCTGTTCGCGGAACTGGTGGAGAAGGCGGGCTTCCCCAAGGGCGTTGTCAACGTGGTCACCGGCTTCGGCGATACGGGCGCGGCGCTGGTAGGTCATCCGGACATCGACAAGGTGGCCTTCACCGGCTCCACCGCCACGGGCCAGAAGATCGCCAAGCTGGCCGCCGAGCGCAATGTGCGCGTGTCGCTGGAACTGGGCGGAAAGTCGCCCAACGTCATCTTCGCCGATGCCAATATCGACAATGCGGTCAACGGCGCCATGGCGGGCATCTTCTCCGCCACGGGCGAGGCCTGCATGGCCGGCTCCCGCGTGCTGGTGGAGGATGCCGTCTATGACCAGGTGGCGGAGCGCATCGTCTCCCAGGCGCAGAAAATGATCATCGGCGATCCGCTGGACCCCAAGACACAGCTTGGCCCGCTGGCCAACAAGATGCAGTTCGACAAGGTGATGGGCTATTTCGACGTGGCCCGGGAAACCCCGCATCTGAACATCATGACCGGCGGCAAGCGGGTGGACCGGCCGGGCTATTTCGTCGAGCCGACGGTCTTCGCCAATGTGAGCAACAGTTGCCGCGTGGCCAGGGAGGAAATTTTCGGACCCGTCGTCTCCCTCATCCGTTTCACCGACGAGGCCGAGGCGCTGAAGATCGCCAACGACACCTCATACGGGCTGGCCGGCGCCGTGTGGACGGACAATCTGCAACGGGCGCACCGCATGGCGTCGCGCATCCGCGCGGGCACGGTGTGGATCAACAATTACCGGCTGGTCTCCCATGCCGTGCCGTTCGGCGGCTACAAGCAGTCCGGCGTGGGCCGGGAAATGGGCCCCGACGCCCTGCACGAATTCACCGAGGTCAAGAGCGTCTGGGTGGATATCGGCAATGACGTCAATTTCCCGGTCGGCTGATCCGGGAGGAGGAAGGATGCCGCAGAGATTTCCTGATACGCCCAACTTCACCGGCATGAACCGGCCGGTGCGGATCGAGGCGAATATCGACGACCTGGAATATGACGGCGACATTCCCGACGGCTTGCGGGGGACCTACTACCGGTGCGGACCGGACCCCCGCTTCCCGCCCATGTACGGCGACGACATCAATGTCAACGGCGACGGCATGGCCATGATGTTCCGCTTCGGCGAGGGGCACGTGGGGTTCAGGAGCCGTTACGTCCGCACCGAGAAATTTGAACTGGAGAGCGCGGCCCACCGCGCTCTTTTCGGTGTCTACCGCAATCCCTACACCAATGATCCGAGCGTCGAGGGCAAGTCCGGCACCACGGCCAACACCAACGCCGTCTTCCATGCGGGCCGTCTCTTCGCCCTCAAGGAAGACGGGCTGCCCTATGAGCTGGACCCCGACACGCTGGAAACGCGCGGCCGGTACGATTATGGCGGCCGCATGAAAAGCCGGACAACCACCGCCCACCCCAAGATCGACCCGCAAACCGGGGAGATGCTCTCCCACGGTTACGAGGCCGCCGGCCTCGCCACGCGGGACGTGGCCCTGCAGGTCATGTCCAGGGCGGGCGAACTGGTGCGCGAGGACTTCTTCCTGGCGCCCTATTGCAGCTTCATGCACGACTGGGCGGTGACCGCCGATCACTTCATTTTCCCGATCACCCCCACGACGGCGGACGATGCCCGCATGCGCGACGGCGGTCCGCATTGGATGTACCAGCCGGACCTGGAGGGTCAGTTCGGCATCATGCGGCGGGATGCGGACGTGTCGGATATCCGCTGGTATCGTATTCCCAATTGTGCCATCGGGCATATCCAGAACGCCTTCAACGACGGCGACAGCGTATATGTGGATGTCTTCGTCAGTGAAGCGAACAATTTCCCCTTCATCGGGAATGCCGACGGTAGCCCCTTCAGCCGGGAGAAGTCGATCCCCAGGCTGACGCGCTTCACCTTCGACCTGGCGCGGAACGACGATACTTTCGATAGCGAGATTCTCTATGACAGGTTCATGGAGATGCCGGCCATCGACACCCGTTATGCGCTCAACCCGTATCGTCACGCCTATTCCGCCACCATAGACATGTCGCGGCCGTTGAATGCGACGGGAACCATCGGCTATGGCTGGAACACCATCAATCGCCTGGATATCGCCACGGGCGGTCTGGAAAACTATTACGTGGGCGACAATATCACGACGGGAGAGCCCTGCTTCGTGCCTCGTTCCGCCGACGCACCCGAGGGCGACGGATATGTGATGGCCGTGTTGGCCTGCCATGACGACGTTCCCCATTCGCGGCTGATCGTCCTGGATACGGCGCATTTCACCGACGGCCCCATATGCACCATCTACCTGCCGTTTCGGCTACACAGCGCGGTGCACGGCAATTGGGTGCCTGCACAACAGTTAGGCGGAAATGCCCGGTAGTGATAACGTGGGCGAGTGGGGGGTGGAGAGAGTTCCGTGGATATCAAAGAGACCTTATCTCAACCTGAGGAGGCAAGTGAGCTGATCATGGATAAACCGGCGGCTGTGGAGGAAGAGGAGGTCGCGGCAGGTTCGGCGATTGATCTGTCCCGCTACGTTCCCTCATACATCACCCTGATTGCGAACAAGTGGGCGCGCAATGCCTCCGCTCTTTATATCCGGGAATTCGGCATCGGCATCGTGGACTGGCGCCTCATGTCTCTCCTGGCCATCGAGCCTTGGATTCAGGCCAGCCGCGTGGACGAAGTGGTGGGCATGGACAAGGGCGCGGTGAGCCGCAGTCTGCGCGGCCTGGAAAAATCCGGCCTGGTGATGACACGCCGCAATGTGGTGGATCCCCGCCGTCGGGAAATGGCGCTCACGCCCGCCGGGCGGGAGATGCACGACAAGATCGCCCGTATTGCCCTGGCGCGTGAATCCGTCCTGCTCTCGGGCTTCTCCGAGGAGGAGAGGGATGTCCTGCTCGGCTTCATGGTGCGCATGCGCCGCAACCTCTCCGAATTGCAGGATGCGGATTACGAACTGATCGGCAGCGCCGGCGGAGACTGATCGCCCCTCTCATTCATTGGCGGCCGTCTTGTCGCTCATCAGGTCCTTGATGAGCGACGCCGTATCCTCATGCACTTCCGGCGCGATGCCGAAGCGGACAGGCCCGCCGGCCTTGCCCAGGGCCGCATCCACCAGGTTGAAGCCCTCATGGTCCACCACCTTGAGGTCGGCGCCCTTATCCACCAGGTAGCGCACCACCGAATTCCAGCCCCACTCGGCGGCGCCGAACAGCGCGGTCTGGCCCTTGGCGTCCTTGGCGTCCACCTCGGCTCCCGCCTCCACCAGCAGCTTGACGGTGGCCAGGCCATCGGGTTCGTTGCGGTTCACGCCGCGCGTATCCAGCCGCGTGGAGCCGATGCTGGCGGCGGCCATGAGCGGCGTAACGCCGATGCTGTTGGGTAGGGTGGCGCTGGCGCCATGGGCGAGCAGCAGCTTGACGGCGGCCACATCCCCACCCTTGGCGGCGCGGATCAGCGGCGTCGTGCCGATGGTCAGCATGCGGTCGCCGGCGCGGTCTTCCCGCAGGTCGCGGAAGGGCGGTAGCAGTTTCAATTGCAGGTCGGGATTGGCGCCTGCCTTGAGCAGGATGTCCATGAGGTCCAGGGCGGAGGTCTTGTCCAGCACCGGCCGGTCCGGCCGCCCACCCACCGGGATAGTGTTGTAATCCACCGCCGCGTATAGGGGCGAGCGGCCCCATTTGTCCCATTTGTCCACATTGGCCCCCGCAGAGACGAGATAGGCTGCCGTATCGAAATGCGCGTTCAGCGCCGCCATGAGCAGGGGGGAAATGCCCTCGGGGCTGGCCAGGTCGATATTCGCCCCCGCCTTCACCAGCCCCCTGGCGCATTCGGTACAGCCCTGCCGGGCCGCATAGAGAAGGGCGGTAAAACCGCCGACGGGCCGGAATTGCTGGCGCGATTCCGCCGTCGCTGGGCGTTTCCAGTGATTCACCTTGGAGCGGGCATCCAGGTCGGCGCCATGGCCCGCCAGGAACGCCACCATCTCCGGCTGGCTCTCGGCGGCGGCCCACATCACTGCCGTCTGTCCCCGCCAGCCCTCGCGGGCGTTGATGTCGGCGTCATGCTCCAGCAGCAGGCGCGCGGCCTCCACCCGGTTGGTGCGGGCGACGATCATTAGGGCCGTCTGTCCTTCGCCATTGGGCGAATCCGCGTCCGCCCCGGCCTTCAGCAGCAGCCGGATCATGGCGGGGTTGCCGGTCACCGCAGCCAGCGACATGGGAGTTGCGCCATAATGGTTGCGGGCCGTGGCGTCGGCTCCCGCCTTGATGAGCCGCTTCGCCATCTCTAGGTCGTCGTTATAGACCGCCCAGTGCAGGGCGGTGGCGCCATCCGGCGCCGGGGCGTTGACATCCGCCTTGCCGTGCAAGAGCTGTTCGACGACAGCCGGCTGGTCGGCGCGTACCGCGTCGATGAGCGCGCTGTCCGCCGCCAGGGCAGGTTGAGACGCCGCCGCCGCGGCGGCAAGTCCGGCCAGCCAGGATTTCACGTCAAATCTCCATCAGTTCGCCCGAGCTGTCGCCCAGGTGTTCAAGGGGCACGCCCGCCCGGTGCAGCAGGGTCAGCAGCAGGTTGGATATGGGGGTATGGTCCTCATAGCGCAGGTGCTGGTTGCCCTTGATGGTGCCGCAGCCGCCGCCGAAGACGGAGGTGGGCAGCGGGAAATTGTTGTGGATATTGCTGTCGCTCATGTTGCTGCCGTAGAGCAGGATACAATGATCCAGCAGCGAGCCATCGCCGTCCGGCGTGTCCGACAGTTTCTGGAGAAACTTCGCGAACATCCGGCTGTGATAGGCCTGGATCTTGGACAGCCGGTCCATCTTCGCCGGATCGTTCTGATGGTGGGACAGCGGATGGAAGGCATCGCTCACCCCGATCTGCCGGTAGGTCATGTTGCTCACCTCCGCCGCCATCATGAAGGTGGCCACGTTGGTCAGCTCCGTCTGGTAGGCCAGGGCGATCATGTCGAACATCAGCAGCAGGTGTTCCTCGAAGGATTCGGGAATGCCCACAGGAACGTCCGGCAGGTCGACATCAGCCATGCCATGCTCTTCCATGCGCTGCACGCGGCGCTCGATCTCGCGCACCGATTCCAGATAGTCGTTGAAGACCGACCGGTCGGCGGGGCCGAGCCGCGCCTGCATGGACGCCGCGTCCTCCTGCACCAGATCCAGCACGCTGGCCATCTTTTCCGAAAGCGCGTGCCGCTCCGCCGGCGTCTCACCCCGTCCGAAAAGGCGCTGGAACAGCTTCTTGGGATTATATTCCATGGGCAGCGGCGTGGTGGCCGTGCGGAAGGAAATGGTGCTGGAATAGATGCAGCCATAGGTGCTGTCGCAGGCGGCGTCGATACCACCCTTCTCGGTCGCCACCTCGATGGAGGGCAGGGGCGTGTCCTGCCCGATATACTGGGCCGCATACTGGTCGGCGGTGATGGCGCAGAAAGGGTCATGCGTCTTGTGCGGCGTCACGCAGCTCAACCATGTGGCCGGGGTGATGGCGTGCACAGACGGGCTTTCCGCCGGGCGGTTGCCCAGACCGCTCACTACCGTCATGTATTTCTGAAAGTCCTTCAGGGGCTCGAGGATGAAGGGGAGGTCGAAATCGGTGCCCTCGGCCTTGGGTGTCCATTTGCTCATCACCGCGCCATGCGGAAAATAGATGAAGCCCAGGCGCGGTTGCGGCTTGGCCGCCGTCTCCGCCAGCGCCGTCGCGGCGGGCACCATGGCATCGAGGAAGGGCAGGGCCACGGCGGCGCCCAGTCCTCTTAATACGGTTCTACGGGGCAGATATGTCTTTTTGATAAACATTGTCTTCTCTCCGTTGTCACGAGGGCTGCGGCTGACAGGGTGTCAGTCGTGCAGGGCGGCCTCCTTTTGCGGTGTCCCCCCGTCCTTGACGGATATGAACTCGCGCTTCTGGAATGCATCGCTCTGCACGATGCCCATGAGGATCGAGGAGAACCGGTAGTCGTCTTCTTTGGCGTCGCGCACGATGCGCCGCACCGTGGGCATGTCGTAGTATTCCAGTGCTCGGCCCAGCGCGAAGGTCATCAGCTTCTCGGTGAAGGTCTGGGCGAAATCGGCGGGATGGCTAGCCAGGGCCTTGCGCAGGTCGTCCGGGCCGTTGAGCGGCGTGCCGTCCACCAGCTTGCCCGTGGCGTCGATGGGCGAGCCGGCATAGCGGTCCACATCGCGCCACTGGCCGATGGCGTTGAAATTCTCCAGCGCCAGCCCCAGCGGGTCCATGATGCCGTGGCAGGCATTGCAGGAGGGGTCGGCCCGGTGCCGGGCCAGCCGTTCGCGCACGGTAAGGACGGCCTGGCCCGCCTCGTTCTCGGGGAAGGCCTCCACATTAGGCGGTGGCGGGGAGGGTGGCGTGCCCAGGATGCGCTCCAGGATATAGGCGCCGCGCACCACGGGTGCCGTGCGGTTGGCGTATGAGGTCGCCATGAGGATGCCGCCCTTGCCCAGAAGGCCGAAGCGGTGGCTGTCCGTGAGCTTGATGCGCTGGAAGCGGTCGCCCTGCACGCCATCGATGCCGTAATGATCGGCCAGCCGGCCATTCACGAAGGTCACGTCCGAGGTCAGCAGTTCGGTGACGCTATGGTCCTCCAGAAGAATGCTGGCGACGAAATATTTCAGTTCCTGGATGAAGGCGTCGCGCAGGTCGTGGTCGAACTCGGGGAAGAGTTGCGGGTCCGGCTCCACGATGTCGAGATTGGAGACATTAAGCCACTGGAAGGCGAAGTCGGTCACCAGCGACATGGCCTTGGGGTCGGCCAGCATGCGCTTCACCTCCGCCCGCAGCACCTTGGGCTCGTGCAGCCTGTTCTCCCCCGCCAGGCGGATCAGTTCATCATCCGGCTGCCGGCTCCACAGGAAGAAGGAGAGGCGGGAGGCCAGCGCATTGTCGCTGATGCGGAAGACGTCGCCCGGCTGCGCGCCCTTGGGCGGGAATTCCGCGCGATAGAGGAATTTGGGGCTGGAGAGGATGGCCATGAGCGCCTGCTGGATGCCGCCTTCGAACGAGCCGTTCTTTGCGCCTCGGTCATAGAAGGCCATGGGGCCGGTCATGTCGGCGTCCGTCACGTCCCGCCGGTAGGCCCGCCGTGCCGCCGTGCGCAGGACCTTTTCCGCGCAGGGCCGCTCCTCGGCGGCGGTCTGGGGATAGCAGACGAAGATATGCTTGCGGCTCGGTGTTTCCGCCACGCCGTCGGGCGAGAAGGGCCCCACGATCTCCAGCCGGTCCACCTTGGCCTGGCGGGGCAGGCCCGCATCCGGCACAAAGGGGTGCAATATCTCGTCGGATTCCGCGAGGCTGCGCTGGATGAAGGTCACCCCCACCTGGTGCGGGCCCGCCGTGATGTGCCGGCGGATTTTCTGAAAGCGCGCATTTATCTCGCCCACGGCGATTTCCATACGCTGGTCGGCTTCCTTGAGGTCCTTCGGGCCGCCCAGGCTGTCCCGGAAGATTTCCTTCCCGTCGATGGTCAGGATCGCGGTGGTGGGGAAATCCAGGCCCTTGATATAGGTGCTGATGGCCAGCCCGTGGATGCTGAACTCGTAATCGCCGTCAGCCGGGAAGAAATGCTCATGCACCAGTCCGCCGCGCGTGCCGAAGGGCAGGCCGTCTATATGCCGGTTCTGGTTGGCGGTCTCCGGCGCGCGGTAGATGACGCTTTCCGTCTTGGCATGCCGGTCGCCGACGGCCCGCGTCGTCAGGATATCCGCCGCGTTGACATATTGGTCGATGAAGGAGGGCGAGACCTTGAGCACCGCCGCGATATTGGTGAAACCCTCGCTTTCCACCTCCTTGGGCAGAAAATCCTCGGGGTTGATCGAAAGGCCGAGCACATCCTCGATGGCGTTGGCGTATTCGGTGCGGTTGAGGCGGTGCGGCGGCGGCGAGCCGGGGTGGACATCGCCCCCTGCCGCCTCGTCCAGATAGGCTTCCATGGCCGAGATGAAGTGCTTGACCTCATCGTTGCTCGGCTGGTCCTTGCCCGGTGGCGGCATCATGCGCCCCCGCAGCTTGCGTACTGCATGTTCCCAGACATCCGCGTTATCGGCGATACCGTCGGGTTGCAGCGTGTCGAAGGCGACGCCGCCCGCCCAGTCGATGAAATTGTGGCAGTCCACGCAATATTGGTTCAGCATGCCCCATTGCTTGGCCACGGCGTCCTTCGCCGACTTGTCCACGGTCCCGGCATGCGCGCCCGCCGCCGGCAGGCCGATCATGAGAGAGACGATTCCAAGGTCCCGGAGTTTCACTGTCTCATCCCTTCTAGAAAATGCCGCCCAGTTCCCGCACATGACCCCACGCGCCGGCATGGGCCTGGGCCAGGAACTGGCTCGGGTCGCCCCAGCGCTTGTCGAACTCACGTGTCGGATTGGTGGCGAAAAGATCCTCCAAGTCCTTGGCCTGGCGGAAGGTTTCGGCGATCATCTCCTTGACCGCCTCGCACATCTCGAGCTGTGCCTTCATGTCTTCGGCGGTGAGCACGGAGCCCGTGCCCGGGACAACGACCGTATCCGCGTCGGCGATGCCGATGAGCGTCTTCAGACCGTTGACCATGCCGCCGATCCACCCCCCGGTGGAATAGTCGAGCACCGGGTAGCGGTGCGAGACCACGTCCCCGGCAACCAGGACATTGGCCTCGGGAAAGAAGACATAGATGTCTCCATCCGTATGGGCCTGTTCGAGATAGCCGTACTGGATCTCCTGGCCGCCGAAGGTCAATGTCTGCGGTTTGTAATGGAATGTCCGCGTGGGCCGCGCGGCCTTGGGCCGGGGCGGGTATGTGCGGTCCTGCCACTCGACGATGATCTCCTGTTGCATCCAAAGGCGCGTGTTCTCATGCCCGATGATGGTGGCGCCGGCCCTGGCCAGCGGTTCGTTGCCGCCGGTATGGTCCAGGTGCCAATGGGTGTTGAAGAGATAGTCCACCGCCGAAAGCGGCACATCGCCCAGCACCGCCCGGACATCCAGGCCCCGCGCGCCGCTGTCCACCAGGAGAGTGCTCCCGGCGTCTCCCAGCGAGATGATATTGCCGCCCGCGCCCTGGATCAGCGTCAGCCCGCCGGGCAGCGCCGTGCGCGCGATGGGGGTAGCCGCCGACGCCGGCGCGAGCCCCAAGCGTAGGGCGGTGGTCCCGACTGCGGCCCCGACTGCGGTTGTCAGGACGCTGTTCAGAACCTGCCGGCGGTTGGCGTGCATGACCGTCATCGTCCCAGTCCCAACCCGTTTTTTCCGCGATCCGAGGTCATTGATGGATCACCTTTTCCACAATATACGTCGCAATGTCGCGCAGTTCATCCGGTTTGAACATGGCGGCGAAGGAGGGCATGTCGCCCTTTCCCGTCGTGGCCACGGCGAAAACTCCTGAAGCTGAAAGGTTGGTCGGGATGGCCGCGCCCTCGGCGTGGCCGCCCTGGCCGGTTTCGCCATGGCAGGGCAGGCAGGTCCCGGCATAGAGCTTGGCACCGCGCGCCAGGTCCGCCGGCCCGTCCGGCATGGTCACGTCGGCAGCCTGCGCGCCTTTCGGCTGAATGACGCTCTGGTCGAGCGGATCCATCGTGCCGTTGAGGGAGAATAGCCACACGCCGTCGCCATGCTTGTAGGGAGAATAGTAGCTGCCGCCCGCCAGCACGGCGAGGTATTCCACGCCCTTGTGTTCAAAGACCGTCACGCTGCCGCTTACCGGCGCGTCCACCTGGAACTCCCAGACCGTATTACCGGTGCTGTTGTCCACGGCGACGACCCGGCCGTCGCCACGGCCCATGAACAGCAGTCCCCCGGCGGTGTTGGTGGAGCCGGCGCTGCAGCCGCTGGTCCACTGCTTGCGCCAGGCCAGCTTGTGGTTGGTCAGGTTCATGGCCGCCAGGATGCCGCGCCGCGGCGCGTCCAGCCGGCCGAAGGAGCCGCCCAGATAGGGCTTGCCCACCAGCGGTTTGGACCAGTTGGGGTCCATGCGGGCCATGCCAATGGAATCGTTGGCGCAAATGAACATGAGATGCCGCTCGGGATCGTAGGAACTGGGCGGCCAGTTGACGCCCGCCGACGGCGTGTAGAGCGCGGGCTCCGTATCGAACGGCGTGAAGGTTCTGCCTTCATTGGTGACGGAGTATTTCTCCGGTTCGATCTCGATGCGATGCGGGATCACCGTATCGCCGAGGGGAATAGGCTGGGTCGCCGCCGTCTTCTGCATGGCGTTCTGCGGCACCGGGCGCTCCTCGACGGGGGTGAGCGGTTCACCGGTCACCCGGTCCAGGATATAGAGATAGCCCGACTTGGAGGCCTGGGCGAGACCATGGCGCATCTTCCCGTCAATTTGGGCGTCGAAGAGAATCACCGGGTTGGGGGCGGAGTAATCCCAGATATCGTGATGCACGAACTGGTAATGCCACTTGTATTCTCCGGTATGGACGTCCAGCGCCAGCAGCGAGCCGCTGAACAGGTTGTCGCCCGCGCGGACGCCGCCGTTGAGGTCCGGCGCCGGGTTGCCGGCGGCGAAATAGATGAGGCCCAGTTCCGGGTCCACCGCCGGGGTCTGCCACACCGAAGCCCCGCCATAGGTCCAGACGTCATTATCCTGCGGCCATGTGTCGTGGCCGAACTCACCGGGGCCGGGCACGGTATGGAAGGTCCATATCTTCTTGCCCGTATCGGCGTCGAAGGCCGAGACCTCGCCGCGCATGCCCATGTCGGCGCCGGCATAGCCGGTGATCACCATGCCGTCATAATAAAGCGGCGCGCTGTTGATGGCATAACCGCCTTCGCCATGCTGCTTGGTCTGGTTGGACCAGATCACCTTGCCCGTCTTCTGGTCCAGGGCGATCAGCTTGTTGTCCAGTTGCCCCACGAAAATCTTGCCGTCGCCCATGCCCACGCCCCGACTGGTCCAGCCGCAGCAGGTCACCACGTTGGCGGGGTCCAGATGCGCTTCATATTCCCAGAGGATATCGCCCGATTCCACGTCGATGGCGAACACGTCGTCATCCCCGGTGATGACATACATTGTGCCGTCATAAACCAGCGGCTGGGCCTGGCCGGAATTCTGGCGGTGCATCCCCGAGCCCCGGAGCGAAGCGCGCCATACGGCCTTCACCTGGTCCACATTGTCCCGGTTGATCTGCTTGAGGGGCGAATAACGGTGATTGTATATATTGCCGCCATTGGTGAGCCAGTTGGCGGTGGGCAGTTGCCGGAGCTGTTTCGGCGTGAAGGCGGGGCTGGGGGCAGGGGCCGCCAATGCCGCCGGAGCCATGAGGAGCCCCAGGGCAGACGCCCCCGCGGCAGCCCTGAGGGCAAGAGTCCCGAAACCGCCCCGCCTTACACTCTGTCGTTCCATCCGCTGGTCCCCATTCTTCGTAGTAAGCTCCCCGTGCAATCTTATCTGCCCTCCTGTTCCTGGACATCGATTGCTTTCACCATTGACATAACATCTCACAATTGATATCACAACCATGTTCTTAATTGATATCGCAACACAATGCATGTCGAGGTGGAACGGGGAGTATAAAGAGGCGCGGGGGATTCGTGCCAAGAACTTTGTGCGGGGGATTGATTCCTAAAGGAAATTTTTGTGATCCGTGGTGGCTTGCTGCCGGCGGACCACCGTTCAACGCGGTGTGCCGGCGAGGGAGATCGTGGGGCCGGCACGGCAGGCTGATCTCAACTATAAAATAAGGGGTATTTGACCATGCGTGGTGTTGTTTCATCCAAACATAGTTCGACAGTCAGAATTGGGGGCAGGATTGGGGGTCTTTTCGAGTGTTGCCTGACGGCGCTGCCGTTGCTGGCGGCGCTGGGGGCGTTTCCGGCCATGGCGCAGGACGGTCCCTCGACGCTGGAGGAGATCGTCGTCACGGCGCGGTTCCGCCAGGAAAACCTGCAGCAGACGCCGCTCGCCATCACCGCCATGTCGGCCGATAAGCTGGAAAACAAGAGCTTCGAAAACGTGGAAGACATCGGCGCGGCGATTCCCAATGCCTTCATCCGGCCCAGCCATGCCGCCTATGGCGGCTCGCCGGTGATTCGCCTGCGCGGCGTCGGGCAGATCGAGTCCCTGTTCGCCTTCGAGCCGGGCGTCGGTATTTATATCGACGATGTCTACCACTCCACGCTGCTCGGCTCGTCCTTCGACCTGATGGACCTGGAGCAGGTGGAAGTCCTGCGCGGCCCGCAGGGAACGCTATTCGGCAAGAACAGCCTGGGCGGCGCCGTGGTGCTGCATTCGCGCAAGCCGGAAGGCGGCAACACCGGATATATAGAATCCACCTACGGCTCCTACGACCGTCTTGATTTCAAGGGCGCCTACGACATGACGCTCGTTGAGGACAAGCTGTTCATGCGTCTCTCTGGCGTCTCCAAGCATCGCAAGGGTTATCAGGACGCAATCGATTTCAGTTGCCGCATGGTGCAGAACGGCACGCCGGAACTGGCCGGTATCGGCGACGGGCTGGGCGCCGATGGTTCCGCCGGCGGAGCCCTGGACGGTGCGCCCGACACGGTGGCGGTGGGCAGCGCAGCTGACAACAGTTTCGCTTTCCCCTATCTGCAGCCCGGTGGGCGCAACAACAAGGGCAATCCCTGCAAGATCGGCACGTTCGGTGCCCAGGATGTCCAGGCCGGGCGGCTTATGCTGCGCTACATCGCCTCCGATAGCCTGGAGTTCAACCTGGCGGCCGACTATTCCGACGACAGGAGCGAGCAGTCTCCGCTGTCGGCCATTTCGGCCACCACCGCGCGTCTCGGCACCTGGAATACCGAGAAGGTCTATAATGCCTTCGGTATCCAGATGGATGACCGGTTCATCATCGACAATCCTTATGAAACCTATTATCAGCCGGTCGATCCCTTCACCGGGCAGAGCTGGCCCAACGCCAATTTCATGGAAGCTTACGGCGTCTCCGGCACCGTGGATTATGATGCCGCGGAGCATGTGCATCTGAAGGTCATCGCGGCGTACCGGGGCTATGACGGCCTGGCTACCGCCAACCGCTTCGCCGTGCCGTTCCCGCTCAATATGGTGGCCAGCACCACCGAGCACGACCAGTACACCCTGGAAGCCCGCCTGACGGGCGACCTGCTGGACGGCGACCTGGAGTGGACGCTAGGTGGCTTCTACTTCAGCTCGGACTCCTATAACGGTGGCCGGGTGGTGCTGGATGCCACCAACTGGAGCGGTGCGCTGCCACCTTTCAACAACAACGACGCCTTTTCGTCGGAGAACAAGTCGGGCTTCCTGCATGTCGTCTACAGCGTGACGGACCGGCTCAGCGTTACCGGCGGTATCCGCTATACCGACGAGAGCAAGGAATACGACTTCCAGCACGATCCTTACCTGCCGGCGCCGGGCGAGCCTCCCATCGAGGCGGATACGTCTTTCAACCGGGTCGACTGGAAACTGGGGGCTGACTACAAGGTCACCGACGATATCTTCGTCTATGGCCAGGTGGCCACTGGCTTCCGGTCGCCGGGCTTCAATCCGCGGCCGTTCAACGCCACCCAGCTCATCGCCTATAGCGAGGAGACGCTTACCTCCTACGAAACGGGCATCAAGAGCGATCTTTTCGACAATCGCCTGCGGCTCAATCTGGCGGCCTTCTACAGCGATTACGGCAAGTGGGTCCGTCCGGCCCAGGGCATCCAGTGTTCGGCGCCGGATGTCTATTCCGATCCGGTACTGGAATCCATCTGCCCGGCCGGCACCACATTGGCCGGAACACCGGGTATTCCCTGGTCGGTCTTCCTGTCCACATCGGGCAAGATTTACGGTCTGGAGGCCGAGTTCACGGCCAATCCCGTCGCGAACCTCACCCTGGACGGCTCGCTGGGCCTGAACCGGGCGCGGGGCGACCAAGACGATCCGACGGCGATCGACTATATCGACCCGCACGTCAAGTCCACGCCGGAAATCAATGCCAACCTGGGCGCCCAGTATCTGATCGAGATGGGCGACTTCGGTTCGCTGACGCCGCGTATCGACTGGTTCTTCATGGGCAAGCAGAGCTTCGGCGCCACCAACCGGGCACCGACGCCGGCCGAGATCAACCCGTCCATTTCCACGTTCAACGCGCGGCTGACCTATGAGACGCCGAACCGCGACTGGACGGCATCGCTGGCCGTGACCAACCTGACCGACAAGTTCTATTGGGTCGGCCTGGTGGGGTCGCTGCCGGAGGCCGGTGGCGGACAGTCGGGCATGCCCAGCCGGCCGCGTGAATGGTCGCTGACCCTGAAGCGCAGCTTCTGATTTCGGTCAACAACGACCCCCGAGAAGGACTCGGGAGCGCAAAGACGATCCCCTTTGCGCTCCCCTTTTTCTGGGTATCGGTTCTATACTCGGCGAAAAAATCAATCAAGCATGGTTTGGGGGACAGTCTTGAGTGTGGCGTCGCAAGCGGGGGAAGCGGAAGACCTCGCCTATCCATCGCCGGCCTATTCCTGGTATGTGGTCGGCGTCCTCTACCTGGCCTATGTGCTGGCCTTTGTGGACCGGCAGATCATGGCCTTCATGGTGGGGCCCATCCGGTCGGACCTCGGTATCTCCGATTTCCAGTTCAGCCTGGTTCACGGGCTGGCTTTCGTCATTTTCTATTCCGTTCTTGGCATTCCCATCGCGCGGCTGGCGGATGCGCGCAACCGGCGCAACATCATCGCCACGGGCATCGGCCTCTGGAGCCTGATGACCGCCATGTGCGGCATGGCCGGCACCTTCATGCAGCTCTTCCTCGTACGCCTGGGCGTGGGGGTGGGCGAGGCCACGCTGTCGCCCTCCGCCATCTCCCTGATCGCCGACTATTTTCCGAAGGAAAAACGCACCCTCGCCATCAACATCTATTCTGCCGGCGTGCATGGCGGGGCGGGGCTGGCCAATATCTTCGGGGGGCTGGTCGTCGCCTTCGCCATGACGGGTGGCCTGCAGGAGGCGGGGATACTGGGCGGCCTCAGGGCCTGGCAGATCACCTTCCTGCTGGTCGCGCTCCCGGGTCTTCTGGTCGCCCTGCTCACATTCACAATACGCGAACCCGCCCGGCGGGAGCGCCGCGCCACGCAGGGCAGCGGCCTGAGTTTCGGCGACACGCTCGCCTATCTGCACCGCCACGCGCTGCTTTACGGATCGCTGATGTTCGGAGCAGGCTTCGCGGCCCTTGCCAGCTATGGCGCCTTTAGCTGGGTGCCCGCCATGTATGAGCGTCTCTACGGCTGGAGCGCCGCCGAAATCGGTCTCAAGTTCGGCCTGATCACCATCACCTTCGGCACTGCCGGCCTCATCCTCAGCGGCTATGCGGCAGGCGCCATGACCCGCGCCGGGCAGAGCGCGCCCCACGTCAGGATCATGGTCGCCAGCATGGTCTGCGCGGCGCTGCCGGCGGCGGTCATGGTGGCAGTGCATGATCCGTACTGGACGCTGGCCTGCCTGGCGCTGATTGTGTTCTTCATGAGCACGCCGCTGGGTCTTGTCCAGGCGGCGCTCCAGGCCGTGACGCCCAACCAGATGCGGGCGCAGGTCATTGCCATCTATCTGCTGATCACCACCATTGTCGGCTTCGGCGTCGGCCCGTCCTCCGTGGCCGCGGTGACGGATTACGTCTTCGGATACGACGCGGCGGTGGGTGCTTCCGTCGCCATCGTGGGCGCGGCCGCGGCGGTGATCAGCGCGCTCGTTCTGGCGGTGGGGCTGGGCGCCTACAGACGCCGGACGCGGGAAATGGATGCCGAGACGGCCAGTTGAAGAAAGGGAAAAGAGGATGAAGCATATCCATGGATCGACGCTCGTGATCGCCGCGTTGGGGCTGGGCCTTGCCGCCTGCCAGCCCGTCCCGTCGGGGGACAATGGCGATGTCGCCGCCCTGAAGGAGGAGGTCGCGGGCCTGAAGGACCGGCTGCACAAGACCGAGGCCTATATCGAGATCGCCAACCTGCAACGCGCCTATGGCTACTATACCGACAAGGCATTGTGGGACCAGGCGGCGGATCTTTTCTCCAGGGATGCCACGCTGGAGATTTCCGGGCGGGGGGTCTTCGTGGGCAACGATCATATCCGCAAATATTTCAAGGCGCTGCCGGGGCTGGAGCATGGCACCGTGTTCCTGCATTTCCAGTTGCAGCCGGTCATCCACGTCTCGGACGACGGCAGGACCGCCAGCGGCCGTTGGCGTGCCACGGCGCAGATCGGCAAGCTGGGCACGGAGTCCCGCATCGGCGAGGGCATATACGAGAACGAATATGTCTATGAGGACGGTGCGTGGAAGATCAGCAAGCTCCACTACTACACCAACTATCTGGTCAATTACGACGATGCCTGGTCGAAGCCCGGCGAGCCCATTCTCGGGCCATTCGAGAACCTGCCGCCCGACCAGCCGCCGAGCGGAGACTACAAGGCCTATCCCGACATCTCCATTCCGCCGTTCCATTATGCCAACCCGGTGACGGGACGCACCGAGTGATCCGGGCAATTCCAGTGGGGAGAGCAACATGACGCAAGCCATGAACGCCGCGACCAGCATCTGCGGCTATGACAGCGAAACCATCACCGTGCGCGGCCGCAACCTGGTGACCGACCTCATGGGCAAGCTGACATTCAGCCAGATGATGCTTCTGCATTATACGGGCGCTCTGCCCAGTGCCGCCCAGTCCACCATTCTGGATGCGGTGATGGTGACCATCATGGAGCACGGCATGGTGCCCTCCGCCGTCGTGGCCCGGCTCACCAATTACGGCGCGCCGGAATCCTATCAGGGCGCCATCGCGGCGGGCCTGCTCGGCGTGGGCGACCGCTTCGCCGGCACGGCCAGCGCCTGCGCCGAACTGCTGGACCAGCTCGTGGTGCTGCCGGAAGCCGAGCGGCCGGACGCCGCCTGCGAGCTGGTGCAAAGCCTGAGGACGCTCAAAAAGCCGGTGCCCGGCTTCGGCCACCCCATCCACACGGGCGGCGATCCGCGCGTGGCCCGGCTGATGAATGTCGTGCGCACCGCGGGGGCGCCGGGCGCGCACCTGCAGGCGCTGGGGGTTCTGGAGCAGGCGGTGGATACCGTGGTCAGGAAGAACCTGGTGACCAATGTGAGCGCCGCCATCGCCGTGGCGCTGGGGGAGGCGGGCGTGCCCTCGAAGGCCATGCGTGGTGTCGTGCTCACGGCGCGGTGCGCCGGCCTGGCCGGCCATCTTCTGGAAGAGCAGGAGCGGCCGCTGTCGCCGTTCCTCAACTCGGTCATAGAACAGTCCGTCACCTACGAGGAAGCGGGGGCGGAATGACTGTTTCGGCAATGAAACCCTGGGCGCTTGTTCTTCTGTTCCTGGCGCTTGCCGCCTCGGGCGGTTGCCCGGTTGCGGCAAGTGATGCGGTGGAGAAGGGGGCCGGGCAGGTGGACCGCGCGCGTCTGCTCAACGCCGACACCGAGCCCGGCAACTGGTTCACCACCGGCCGCGATTTCGGCGAGCAGCATTATTCGCCGCTGGACAGCATCTCCAGGAACAATGTCGGCAAGCTGGGTCAGGCCTGGGAATATGAAACCTTCACCCAGCGCGGCCTGGAGGCCACGCCCATCGTCGTCGACGGGGTGATGTACACGTCCGGTCCGTTCGGCAAGGCCTATGCCATCGACGCCCGAACCGGCGAGGAAATCTGGTATTTCGACGCCCATATCGATGGCCAGGTGATGCGCGGCACCTGCTGCGACGCGGTGAGCCGTGGCGTTGCGGTGTGGAAGGGCAAGGTCTATGTGGGGGCCACCGACGGCCGGCTCTTCGCCTTGGATGCGGCGACCGGCAAGCAGCTCTGGGTGGCCGACACCATCACCGATCACAAGCGTGGCTATTCCATCACCGGCGCGCCGCGTATCGCGGGCAATGTGGTGGTCATCGGCAATGGCGGCGCGGAATATGACGCGAGGGGCTATATCAGCGCCTACGATCTGGATACGGGCAAGCTCGTCTGGCGCTTCTTCACCGTGCCGGGCGATCCGGCACTGGGCTTCGAGCATCCCGAACTGGAGATGGCCGCCAAGACCTGGGACCCGCACAGCCGCTGGAACCTGGGCCTGGGCGGCACGGTCTGGGATTCCATCGTCTACGACCCGGAGCTTGATCTCCTTTATGTGGGCACGGGCAATGCGGCCCTCTACAACCGGTCGGAGCGCAGCCCCTCCGGCGGGGACAATCTCTTCCTCAGCTCCATCCTGGCGCTGCGGCCCGAGACCGGGCGGATGGTCTGGTATTACCAGGAAGTCCCCGGCGACATGTGGGATTTCACGGCCACCCAGCCCATGGTCATGGCCGACCTGAAGATCGGCGGCAAGCTCCGCAAGGTGCTCATGCAGGCGCCGAAGGACGGCTTCTTCTATGTGCTGGACCGGGAAACGGGCGAACTCATCTCGGCCAAAAACTTCATGCCGCAGAACTGGGCCAAGTCCCTCGATCCCGAAACCGGGCATGCCACGGTGGACCGGGAAAAAGTGGACTATTCCGACGGCGTGAAACTCATCTTCCCCTCCGCCATCGGCGCGCATTCCTGGCACCCCATGGCCTTCAGCCGGGATACGGGGCTGGTCTATATCCCCGCCATGCACGGCGGCAACTATATGTACGATCCCACCAGGGGGCACACATACCGGCCCGGCCTCTCCAACTCGGGCATGAAGTCGCTGTTGAGCGGCACGACGGATTTCAGCCACCTCTCCCTGCCGGCGGACCTGAAGAAGACCCTGATGTCCGGGGAACTCCTCAAGGGCGCGCCGGACCCGGAGATGTACGGCATGCTCATCGCCTGGGACCCGGTGCGCCAGAAGCAAGTATGGGGCTACAGAACCTCCGGCCCCATGGACCGGGCGGGCGTGCTCGCCACCGGCGGCGGCCTGGTGGTCTCCGGTTCCATCACCGGCAAGTTGCGTTTCTTCGACGACAGGACGGGAAAGCTGCTGAGAGAGATCGAAACCGGAAGCTCCATCGTCGCCGCGCCCATGACCTACACAGTGGACGGCGAGCAATATATCTCCGTGATGGCGGCACTGGGCGGCGGCATCTTCACCCAGAGCCCGCCGCCGGACAGTGCCACCTACAAATACGGCAATATGGGCCGCATCCTCACCTTCAAGCTCGGCGGCGGGCCGGTGAGCGTGCCCGATCCGCTGCCCCCAGTGGGGCCTGTTCCCAAGCCGCCCCGGCAGACTGCCTCCGCCGAGGTGATTGCCCATGGAGACGACCTGTTCCACAGCTATTGCGCGGCCTGTCACCTCAATTCGCCGCGCGGCTATCCGCCGGACCTCACGCGCCTCAGCAAGGCCACCCATGAGGATTTCATGAATATCGTGCATGATGGTGCGCGGCGCCTGCGCGGCATGCCCCAGTGGGATGACCTTCTGAGCCGAGAGGACGTGAAGGCCATCCATGCCTATCTGATCTCGATTTCCCAGGCCGCCTACGACGCGCAAGGAGACGTATCCGACCATGAGTAAACTCAAGCTGTCCATCGCCGTTGGAGACTATGACCGGGTGCGCCCGCTGTCGGACGGAGCGGTGTCCATCGACGGGGTGGACCCCGTATTCCTGCCGCTCACGCCGGAGGAGATATTCTTCCGGGCGTTCCGCCAGCAGGCGTTCGACATCTGCGAAATGTCGCTCAGCAGTTCCACCGTCATGGCGGCGGAGGGCAACAGCGCCTATGTGGGCGTCCCGGTGTTCCCGTCGCGGGCCTTCCGTCATACTGCCTTCTATATCAACACCGAAAGCGGCATCAAAAGACCGGAAGACCTGAAGGGCCGGCGGGTCGGCATTCCCGAATACCAGCTCACCGCCCTCGTCTGGGCGCGCGCCATCCTGGAAGACGATCACGGCGTGACACCGGCTGATATCCGCTGGGTACGCGGCGGGCAGGAACAGCCGGGCCGCATGGAGAAAACGGCGCTGGCCCTGCCGGACAATGTGCATATCGAGGAGGCGCCCGCCGGCAAGACTCTCACCGCCATGCTGGAACATGGCGAGATCGACGCGCTGATCGCGCCGCGCCCGCCCTCCTGCTTTGACCGGGGCGCGCCCACGGTCGGCTGGCTCTATCCCGACCCGGCGGCGGCCGCGGCGGACTGGTACAAGCGCGCCGGCATCTTTCCCATCATGCACATACTGGGTGTGCGCCGCAGGCTGGCGGAACAGCATCCCTGGCTGCCGGGCACCCTGCAGAAGGCGTTCTCCCAGGCCAAGGACATGGCGGTCGCCACGCTGGCCGATTCAGCCGCCGCCAGCGCCACGTTGCCCTTCCTGGAAGAATCCGTGGCCGCCGCGCAGCGTCTCATGGGGCAGGATTACTGGTCCTACGGGCTGGAGGCCAACCGGCACGTGCTCGACACCTTCCTCGACCACCACTACCGCCAGGGCCTCTCGAAACGCCGCCTGGCGCCGGAAGACCTGTTCCACCCCTCGACGCTGGAAACGTTCCGGATTTAGCCGGCGCCGTCGACATCCCGCACCGCGCCGCGCGAGGCGCTGGTGGTGAAGGCGGCATAGGCTTTCAGCGCCTTGGAGACGGCGCGCTTGCGGTTGACCGGCATCCAGGCCGCGTCGCCGCGTTCTTCTATCCGGCCGCGCCGCTGGGCGATCACCTCGTCCGCCACGGCCAGGCGGGTGGTGCGCGCGGGGATGTCGATTTCGAGGGTATCGCCGTCTTCCACCAGTCCGATGAGCCCGCCTTCCGCTGCTTCCGGGGAGACATGGCCGATGGAAAGGCCCGACGTGCCGCTCGAGAACCGCCCGTCGGTGATCAAGGCGCAGGCTTGCCTAGGCCCTTGGATTTCAGGTAGCTCGTGGGATAGAGCATGCTCCTGCATGCCGGGGCCGCCGCGCGGTCCCTTATAGCGGATGATGACCACATCCCCCGCCTTGACCGCCTCTTCCTGGCTCTCATACACCTTGGCCGGGCCGGAGAAGGTGAGAATGCTGTCGTCCACGCCGGCGGTCTTCACGATGCAGCCGTCTCGGGCCAGGTTGCTCTTGAGGACGGTGAGGCCGCCATCCTTCGAGAAGGCATGCTCCAGGTCGCGGATGACGCCCCCCTCCCGGTTCACGCCCACGTCGGGCCAGCGGCGGTCCTGGCTGAAAGCCGTCCCAACCGGTGAGCGGGGCAGGCTCCTAAAGCGCATTCATCTGCATCTGTCCAAAATGAATGAAGATCAGCTGGCGCAGGCGGAGAAGGTATTGACCGTGTTAACGCATAACGATGGGATTGGGGGCGGCTGATCGACCCAGCGTGCCAGCCCTCCGCTATAACTCGACGGTCTTCAATATATCGCTGACGTTCACCACGGTCGGTAGTGTCCATACGCTGTCGCGGAGCAGAAATCGGTGGCTATTGGTGTATTGCACGTAAGTTGCCTGAGCTTTTACGATCTCGCGAGAAATCAGCGCTGCCTTCAAGACTTGATAGTCTTCGGCAAACAGTATGGCGGCGAGCACATCAAAGTTGGCCGCTCGCACACGAAAATCCTGATAGTCCCGGACAACCTCCCGCCCGGTTCATTCCCAGCCAGTCGGGGCGTCGTAAGGCGCCATGAAGCCCATGGCTTCGATTTCGTGAAGCTTGCCATCATAGATCTTGAACATGTGGGCAGCCGGCAGATCGAAAGGGTCAAAGTCCAGCATCACTCTCTTGACATCCGGCACGCCGGTGACGTCAACATATTTCTGTTTCATGGGATGCCGGAACTGCGAAAACGCGAAGACCAGGCCTTTCTCGGTATCGACGATTTCCACCCGGACAGGCTCGATCCGTTTGATGTAGCTCATGATGCCGGTCTCCAACTGATCATGGCAACTGAGGATGCCCACATGTCCCGGCTCGGGCTTGGTGCGTGGTCCGCCCGCTGTGCGCATGCCGTTTTCATGCCGTTCGCAGTCATCGGCAAAGGGCGCCGCGTCTCCGTCAGACTGAACCAATGCCTTGTAATAGGACGAGGCGATTTGCTTCATATCGACGCGGCTGTCGCGCAGCGCATCCGGAACGGACTGCGAGAAGGCGGGACGGGTTTCCTGCAGGTTGGGTAGGAATTTCTCCCCAACCTCATGGTCGATCAAGTGCTCGATTTCAGTGATCTTGCCATCTTGCAGCTTGAGCCGGATGGCGATTTCCACGGGATGTCCGTTTTCCTGCATCACGCCGAGGAAGCCTACCTGGCCGGCCACCGGATCGGCGGCATAAATCCCGAAATCTTTCGGCAGGCCCGAGGCGGTTTGCCAGAAGCCGTTCCCCACGGCGGTGGGGGCGATATTCTCGACAAACCGAACATGGTCGGCGATCTCCATGCGATCGGGATCATGCGCCACCAAGGCCGCCTGGTACCGGTGCATAACGTCGAGCAAACATCCGCGATCACAGGCCTCCCCCGCCTCGCCCTGTGTTGAGAAGGTGATGGCAAACAAAGAGCAGATAAGTGCAGCGAAAAGGCTGTCTGTTCGTGTGGGCTTCATGATGTCACCTCTGACTTGTGCCTCCCGCCGTGTTCGGCGGAATTTGTGTAGAGACGACATCCTAATAGAGGACTTGGCCCAGTGTCCTGAAGGGACACTCTCGGGCCGGTTATAATTCGATTAAATCCGTTATCCCAAGCGGCCCATGCCCTCCTTGGCGTCATCGGACACGAGTTTGTAGCCATAGCCCCTGACGGTCTTGATGTAGCCGGATTCGGCATCCCAGTTCAGCTTGGCGCGTATGTGCCGGATGTTGACATCGACCACATTGGTCAGCGGGGCAGCATCGTAGCCCCATATCTTGTTGAGCATACGCGTCCGGCTAATCAATTTGTTCGGCGACCTCATCAGCAGTTCCAGGAGTTGGAATTCCTTGACCGTGAGTTCGATGGGCTTGTTTCCCTTGAAAACCGTATAGGCGGATGGATCGAGAGTCAGATCGCAGACACGCAATTCAGAGGTTTCTTCGGTGGTGGTGCCGCTGGCGCGGCGGATCAATGCGTCAAGCCGCGCCTTGAGTTCGTCGAAATCGAAGGGTTTGGTGAGATAATCGTCGGCGCCCTCCTTCAGGCAATCCACCTTGTCTTCGGTGGCGTCGAGCGCGGTCAGGATCAATAATGGCGTGGAAATGCCCTCCTGGCGCACTCTGCGGCAGAGGTCGCGTCCCGAGAAATCGGGCAGCATGACGTCGAATACAAAGACATCGAACACTTCATTCAAGAACCTGTCGCACCCTTCGGCGGCGGTTCCTGTCACAGTGACGTCGTATCCCGCCCTTTCCAACGCGGACGCCAATATTTTATTGAGATTGCTATCATCCTCGACTACCAGCACCGATTTCATTGCTTTGTTCCCCCGGTTCTTCTGTTCTGCTTCCCCTAGGCAGACGGATCGTTGCCGTTGCCCCTCCCTGGAAGGGCTGGTTGGACAATTCGGCATAACCGTCCTGAGCTTCCGCCAATGCGCGTACGAGGGTCAAGCCAAGACCACACCCCCCGCTTTCGGAATTCCCGCACCGGAAGCGCGTGAAAAGATCGCTGACGATTTCCGTATCGAAACCCGGCCCGTCGTCGACGACGGAGATTCCCGCCCAGTCTCCGTCCGTCCAGACCGAAAGGGTTATGGCGACTTCCGGGCCGGCATGGCGCATGGCATTGTCCATCAACGCCATCAACATCTGGCGCAAACGATCGGGATCGGCGATGGCATAAACCGGAACACCGGCTTTAACATCGACACGCGCTCCCACTTCTGCGGCGACGGCCAGGAATTCGCTTGCCAGCTTCTGCGCCAACTCGCCCAATTCCAGCGTTTGTCTGCGCAGTCTCAGGCCGCCGGCCTCAGCCCGGGCGATGAGAAACAAGTCATCGACCAGGCGGCCGAGATGCTGCGTTTGGGAGAGAATCCTTTCCAGGACCGGCGTGGCATCCATGCGGCTTCTCTCTTCCGGTTCCAGGGCCAGCTGCGCCTCGCCACGGATGATGGTCAGCGGTGTGCGCAACTCATGGCTGATCTCGGCGAAGAATTCCCGGCGGCGTTCATCTGTCGCCGCCAGAGCTTGGTTGGCGGCTTCCAGTTCTTTCGTGCGTGCGGCGACGACGGCTTCCTGGCGCCGGGCGAATTCCCGCAGGGACCGCTGTTTCTGCGCGAGCTGGTCCGCCATGAAATCAAAGGCCCGGGAGAGGCGCGACAGTTCATCGTTGCCGCGAAGGTTGATACGGTAGTCCATCTGTCCGGCGCCGACTGCCTGCGCTCCGAGTTCCAGGCGTTGCAGCCCCGGACTGAGCCGGGTCCATACCAGGGCCAGCACCGTGCCGTATCCCAGCACCGCCAGGACAAGGCAGAGAAAGGCCACCGGCTTGACTGTCGCCTGCAGGGCGCCGGCGCGGGCCACCCCTGCCTCCAGACGTCCGTCCTCCATGAGAACTTGGCTGCGGATCATTTCCTTGAGCTCGAAATAATCGGAATAGATGCGGCCGGCTTCATTGAGTGCAGTCTGATGGCCAAACTTGCGCCATATGGCTTCCACAGTCTTGTCTATGGCATCCCGGTCATTGAAGACAGCCAGCACCTTCTGACCCTGCTGATACAGAGCTTCGGCCGCTAGGTGCAGGCGATCGGAATCGATGGGCATGGCCATGATATCCTCTAGCGCGCCAATGAAGCCCAACCGGGCCTCCTTCAAATCCGATTTATAAGTGGGCGAGAAATCTTCCGAGGTCGTCGTGGCGATGGTCTGGAACTGGTCGAGCCTGTGCTGGAGCCTCAGGAATGCGGCCATGCGATGTTCGCTCGCTTGCGTGGCGTTGACGATTTCCTCACTGGTCCGGACCGTATATATCAAAAGCCCCGTCAGCACTATGGCCACCACCAGACCCGCTGCCGCTGTGAGGCCGAACTTCAACCTTAAGCTCCCAAACCTTATCATGACTGCTCCGCCGCAAGTTGCTTTCAGAGTCCGACTTTGCACTGGGCGGCCGTGCCAGAAAACATCTTTCGATAACGGCCTGGTCGGAGTGAAATCAAGTCATGATTGAACTATATATTTGATATTATTTAGAAATGTAGGGCATGTCTTGGCAAGACTGGTGGTCTCTTCATGGAAATTTAACGGAACGTTTAGTGGTGACTAATTCATCTTCCACGCTGTCTTAATCGGATCTTCTTAGTCTCCCAATCCAATCTCCGCAGCTTGAGGCGGAGGCAGACAAGAACCAAGGGAAGAGGGGGATTCCATGAGACGGGAAGCTTTCGACGCGACATCTTCGGGTCGCGCGTCATGGCGTGCGACAGCAAGTACGGTGGCCTTGATGATCGGGGCTCTCGGGGGGGCGGTGCCGGCCCTGGCGCAGGCGCAGGATACGCCACTGGAAGAGGTGGTGGTCACGGGTTCGCGCATTGCGCGGTCGGACTATGTGGCCAACAGCCCACTGGTGACGGTGGACGCCGAAAGCCTGGACACACAGGCGGGCGCCACCATCGGGCTTAAGCTCCAGCAGATGCCGCAGTTCACTCCCGGCTCCAACGAGGTGACCGGCAGCGGACAGCCCACCGGGCGCGCCAGCGTGGACCTGCGCGGTTTGGGGCCCAATCGCACGCTGGTCCTCCTTGACGGCAAGCGCATGCAGCCGTCGGATGCGGAATTGGTGGTCGATCTGAATGCCATACCGTCAGCGCTCATCAACAATGTGGAGATCATCACGGGCGGCGCGTCGGCCGTTTACGGCTCCGATGCCGTAGCGGGCGTAGTGAACCTGAAGCTACGCCATGACGTCGACGGGCTGGAACTGCATTCTCGGCACAGCCTGGCCGACGAAGGAGACGCCGAGGAGGCGAATATCGGCGCCCTCATCGGCGGTGATTTCGCCGATGGCCGGGGCTACAGCATAACAGCGCTGGACTATCTGCACCGTGGGTCCGCCTATTTCAGGTCGCGGGAGTTCTACCGCAAGGCCTTTGACAGGGGATTGCCGCCCTACGGCCAGGCCGACTTGCCGTACGGCAACTTCGTGGCCACGGGCACGAACCTGCCGCAACAGTCCGTGGTGGACCAGGTCTTTGCGCAGTATGGCGTGGCGCCGGGCACGGTGAAGCCGGGTGACACGCTCAGCTTCAACGATGACGGCACGCTCTTCCGCCCGACCGGCGTGGTCAATTATCGGGGGGCACTCAATGACGACTTTGTCATCACGCCGGACAACAACCTGGTGCGGAACATCGGCGCCGATCAGTTGCTGGTGGCGCCCACCCAGCGGTTCTCGGCCTTCAACCGCACCGAATACAACCTGACCGAGGATATCACCGTCTACGGACAGGCATTGGCCACACGCTATGACGCCTACACCAATTTCGGCGCGGCCATCCAGAACGGCGGCTGGTCGGCGGCGGTGCCCATCGACAATCCATTCATACCGGACGACCTTCGGACCATCCTGCAGTCCCGGACGGACCCGGACGCGCCATTGACGCTGCACAAGTTGTGGACCGTCAACGGGCCGGTGGAAAACCGCCTGCGCAACCAGGTGCTGCAGTTCTCCGCGGGTCTCAACGGCAAGTTCGGGGATTCCGGCTGGACCTGGGATATCTACGGCTCCTATGGCACCACGGATATCAGCACCACCGTCACTCACGGGGGTGTAAGCGTGAGCCGGGTCCAGGCCCTGCTGAATTCCCGTTCGGTGGTCGGCGCCGATGGGGAACTGGTGCATGTCCCCCAGTTCATAGAGCCCAATGGCGCCAATTCCCTGGTGCTCAATCCGGACTACGCGACTGCGGTGAATGACGGCGGGGTTACGGTGGCCTCGCCGGAGGGCGGCGCCAATCCCTGTCCGGATGGGCTCGATCTCTTCGGCGACGAGCCGATTTCCGAGAGCTGCCGGGACTATCTCATGGTGCAGCCGACATCACGCACCAGTCTTACCCAGAAAATCGTGGAAGGCAATGTGCAGGGCGGTCTCTTCGACCTGCCCGCCGGCGAGGTGCGGGGTGTGGCCGGCTTCCACTTCCGGCAGAACGGTTACAGCAGCACCCCTTCGGTGGCCACCACCGGCCAGACCAGCGATGTTCTCGGTGTCTTCCCCAGCCTGCCGACCAGTGGCAGCACCAGGGTGAAGGAAGGCTATGTCGAGGCGCTGGTTCCGATCCTCGCCGACAAACCTCTGGTGGAACGCCTGGAGATGGACGTCGCCTATCGCTATTCCGACTATGACAACTCAGGCGGCGTCAGCACCTACAAAGCGGACTTCAACTGGTCCACCGGTGGCGGCATCAGCCTGCGGGGCGGCTATGCCCGCGCCATCCGGGCTCCCAACGTGAACGAGCTTTTCCGCACGCCCAGCGCCACCACCGGCCTCATCGCGTATGATCCATGCAACTTCGACAGCCCCGACCGCACGGGGGCGAACGCAGAGGCCGTGCGCGACATGTGTATCGCGCAGGGCGTGCCGGAGAGTCTGGTGGATGATTACAAGTTCACCTTTGTCGGTGCGCCGCAGATCGTCTCGGGCAATCCTGATGTGAAACCGGAGAAGGCGGACAGCTATACAGTGGGCGTCGTCTGGGAATTCCGGGCCGACAATCCGCTGTTCCGGCAGATGTCGGTCTCCCTGGATTATTACGACATCAAGGTATCCGACGCCATTTCCACCGTGTCGGCGGCCGTGAGTTTCTCCAAATGTTTCAATCTGGACGGCTCCAACCCTGACCTTGATCCGGACAATGCCTATTGCATGAACATTGTGCGGGATGCGTCCGGGGCGCCGGATACCATCTCCTCGCCCTATTTCAACCTGGGCGGGCTGAAGACCTCCGGCGTGGATTTCCAGTTCGACTGGGCCGTGCAGGCCGCGGACCTGGGCCTCGGCAACGGTGGCGGCCGCTTCGCTCTCAATCTTGTCGGGAACTATCTGCGGGACTTCCAGATTCAGTCGACGCCCGGCTCACCCTGGCAGGAGTACGGCCACACCATCGGCTATACCGGCGTCGGCAACAAGGGCGCGCATCCACGCTGGAAGACCACCACAACCCTGAGCTATGACGACAGCTGGGGCACGGTGGGCCTGCGCTGGTATCGCGTCAACAAGATGGCCGACTACACCATCGTGACGACGCCCGACAGCCCGGAACCCGGGGTGGGAAGCTATAACCGGTTCGACCTGTTCGGTGGCTGGAACATGACCGACAGTGTGCGGTTGTCGGGCGGCGTCAGCAATGTCTTTGACCGCGATCCTGAGCCCTTGCAGGGGCGGTGGGGACAGACGGACTCCGGTACATATGACGGTGTCGGCCGGCGCTTCTACATGGCCCTGACGGCACGGCTTTAGGTCATGTTCCCCTGGCGGTGCCGGATCTCCCCGGCGCCGCTTCTTTTCCGGGGCGGAATCCGCAACATCAGCAAGGAATGAGCGACAATGACGGCAACGAAAGCGATATGCGCGCTGGCCCTGGGTCTGGCAGCCCTTTTTCCGGCGGCAGTCCGGGCGGATGACGGGTCCTGTGACCGCGCCTGCCTGGATGGTTTTCTCGATACCTACATGGATGCGCTTGAGGCACGGGACCCGGAGCAACTGCCGCTGGCCCGCGATGTGCGTTTCACCGAGAACGGCCAGGAACTGAAACTGGGCGAGGCGCTGTGGCGCGGGGTTACCGGCGTGCGTGATTACAAAATCTACATGGCGGATCCTGCGGCGGGGCAGGCGGCGCTTTTCGGAGTCGTGGAGGAGCATCATCAGCCGGTGCTCTTTGTTCTGCGGCTGGAGGTGGAAGCCCGCAAGATCACCGAAATCGAAACCATGGCGGTGCGGAAATCGGGAGTTTTCCGTCCAGACCTTCTAAAGACCCCAAGACCCGGTCTCACCGAAATTCTGCCCGAGGATGAGCGGATGCCCCGGGAGAAGATGATCGAAGCGGCCAACCTCTACTTTGATGGACTGGAGCAGAACACGGGGAAGATCGTGCCGTTCGCCAAGGATTGCCAGCGCCTGGAAAACGGCATGGTGACCAGCGAAGGCTTCGGCGGCTTCGACATCGACTTCAAGAGCGGGGATGACGGCCCCTGCAAGACGCAGTTCAACAGCGGCATCTTCTCCTGGATCACCACGATCAGCCCGCGCCGCTTCCTGGTGGTGGACGAGGCCAGGGGGCTTGTTTTCGGCATGTTCATGTTCAACCATACCGGCGCCGCAACCACCGCGCATGTGCCCGGCCAGGGGGACATCGACCTGCCGCCCGTGGCCATGCGCCCCCAGAGCGTGCTGGCAGCGGAATTGTTCCACGTCAAGGATGGCAGGATTCACGAGATTGAAGCCGTGCTGATGGGCCTGCCCCTGGGCTCCGACACCGGCTGGTAGGGAGAGCGCGGTGAAACTGACATACGGACTGTTCGTTCTGGCGCTTGGCCTCGCCCCGTGCGGCGAGACGGCCGTGTCCGCCGGCAGGGACTGCGACAGAGATTGTCTGGAGGACCTCACGGAATCCGTTCTGAAGTCCATGGTCGCCAATGATCCCTCCCGGCTGAAGACGACGCCGGATGTGCGCTATACCGAGAACGGCCAACCGCTCGCCCTGGGCGATGCCCTCTGGGCGACGGCCGACGGGCTTGGCGATTACCGGCTCCACTTCGCTGATCCGGTGTCCGGCCAGGCCGCATTCTTCGGCATTGTCGGGGAGCATGGCAGGGATGTGCTGATGGCGTTGCGCCTCAGGGTCGAGAACCGACGCATTGCCGAGATCGAGACTATCGTCCTGCGTAATCCCGGCGGCGACGCCGGCCAGGCCGTCGCGGCGCTGGCCGGGCCCAATCCCCTCTGGGGGCAGGCGGTGCCGGAAGACGAGCGCATGTCGCGCGGCGATCTGATCCGCACGGCCAACATGTATTTTTCCGGCATGGAAAACAATGACGGCCGAGGCGAATATCCCTTCGCCGACGACTGCAACCGGCTGGAGAACGGCAACCGGACGACCAACAACCCGGACATCCGGTACGGCGAACATGACAGCAGCACCTTCAATTTTCCGGCAATGGGCTGCAAGGCGCAGTTCGAGACGGGCTATCTCTCGGCGGTGACCCGCATCCGGGACCGGCGCTTTCCGCTCGTGGATGTGGAGCGCGGCGTGGTGCTGTCCTTCGCCTTCTTCGACCACAACGCCACGGTTAGGGAAGCGCATCTGACCAATGGTATGGTGATTCCGTTCAACCTGCGCCAGCCCTTTACCTGGGAAGTCGGCGAGGCTTTCAAGATTGAAAAGGGTAAGATCCGCTTCATCGAGGCCGTGCTGCGCCAGGCGCCCTATGGCATGGACGCCGGCTGGGAGGACTGACATGAACAAGACCCGCACCATGATATGGATGGCCTTGGCCATGTTTCCCTCGCTGACGTCGGCCGCCGGCGTGCCGCCGGAATGTGACCGACAGTGCCTAGCCGGTATCGCGGATGCCTATATGCGCGCACTGACGGCCAACGATCCCGCTGCCGCTCCGCTGGACCAGAATGTGCGCTTTACGGAGAATGGCCAGGAGCTGATGATCGGTGATGCCCTCTGGGGCACAGCCGACCGGCTGCGGGACTATCGCATCCGTATCGCCGATCCCGAAAGCCGGCAGATCGCGATCATCGGCATCGTGGAAGAGGGGAGCCTGCCGGGCCTGCTGGCCGTGCGCCTCAAGATATCGGGACGCAAGGTCTCGGAGGCCGAGCATGTCATCGCCCGATCTTCCAATCCTTCGGCCTACGCAAAGCTGAAGACGCCGCGCTCCGCTTTCGCTCGGGTGTTGCCGAAGGATGCCCGGAGTGACCGCAAGACGCTGGTGCGCATCGCCAATGCCTATTTCGACGGGATCGAGAACGACACGGCACAGGGCGTGCCCTTCTCGAAGGACTGCAATCGCCTGGAAAATGGCCTGCAGACCACAAACAATCCAAACCTGACGCTGGGGCACGACTTGGACCCGCGGGAGGCCGAAGCCGTTTCAAACGCGGCCGCCCTGGGGTGCCGGGCGCAGTTCGAGCGTGGCGGGTTTGACTTTATCTCGGAGATCACACCGCGCCGTTTCGCGGTTGTGGACGAGGAGCGGGGACTGGTCTTCGGCATATTCGGATTTGTCCATGACGGCCGGCATATGACCATGACCCTCAGCGACGGAAGCAAGGTGCCGACACCGACCTTCGCGACCGTGCCCAACAATGTCCTCATGGCTGAAGTCTTCCGCATCGAGAACGGGCGGATTCACGAGATCGAGGCCGTAGGCGCCAATGTACCCTACCGGTCCGGCACCGGCTGGCCCGATCAGGACTAGATGAAAGGATGTTTGCGATGATGAGATTTCCCCCTTGGGCGGTGGCCGTGGCCGTCGGCTTTTCCATCTCCTCTTCCGCCGCCACTGCCGCCGAGTGCGACCGGGCCTGCCTGTCAGGCTTTCTGGACACATATCTGGCGGCCCTGAAGGCGCATGACGTGGCGGCGCTGCCGGTCACCCGCAATGTGAAATACACCGAGAACGGCGTGCGGCTGAACCTGGGCGACGGGTTGTGGCAGACGGTCTCGGCGGCGCCCGATCACCGCATCACCGTCATTGACGACGAGGCCGGGCAGGTGGGCCTTCTCGGCATCATCGGCGAGAACGGCAACCGCAACTTCTTCGCCACCCGCCTGAAGGTGGAAAAGGGCGAGAAGATTTCCGAGATCGAGAACCTGGTGGTGCGCAACATCTCCGGCGGCGGCATGGGCAACACCAAGGAGACAAAGGCCAGCCCGATCTTCGATGAGACCATCCCCGGGAACAAGCGCCTCACCCGCGCCGAACTGGCGGCCATCGGCAACAGCTATTTCACCGGCCTGGACACCGAGAATTCCGGCGAGAACGTGCCCTTCTCCGACCAGTGCCAGCGCCGGGAAAACGGCTCCATCACCGCCAACGACCCCAATGCCGAGGACGGTAGCATGCAGCGCCGCGGCTGCAAGGAGCAGTTCGACACCGGCTTCTCGGTGATCGTCACCGACATCCGCGAGCGCCGCTTCGAGGTGGTGGACCGGGTGAAGGGCCTGGCCTTCGGCTGGGGCTATTTCGACCATAACGGCAGCGTGGAGAAATTCTCCCGCACACCGGACCATGAACTGGTGGACGTCGACCCCACCTTCCGCCAGCCCTTCTCCTTCTATATCGCCGAAATCTTCAAGATCGAGGACGGCAAGATCCGCCAGATCGAAGCGGCGCTCACCACCGTCCCCTTCGAGATGGAGAGCGGCTGGTAGGGGCCGCCACCCGGTTTTACCCAGGTCCGCAACGGTTGCCGGAGGATAGTCGCCGGCAACTCGCAAACCGTCATCTTGCCAATATCCCCGGGCTCGTTCTGCGCCGGATTTTGCTTCGAGGCGCCGTGGATGGCCGATGACGGGCGCTCGTTCCTCAGTGACAAATTGGGGCTCAACAGCCTCGTAAGCCACATCGGCCAGGGTCTTCAGGAGGGCGTCGACGATGATCTTGCCGGCCGGAGGCGGCACGGCCATGCCGGCTTGGCTCCGCACGCTCTGGATGTCGCCAATAAAGCGGAAATCGTCGGGAAACCTTGCAGGCGCGCCAGTTTGCGGTTGGTGAGCGGCCTGTTCTCCGCCCAGTGATAGGTACGGATGCCGCCCCTGCCTCGGGCCGTGATGGTCCAGGCCGGACGGTCGGGATCGAGCCTCCGGTAGATGCTCTGGATCCGGCAGTCGCTCTCCTTCAGCCTTAGGTGATCGGGGAAGTCCGGGCGTCTTTGGGCTCTCCAGATATTCTCTCCGGGCCGGATATGACTGAGCCGTTCCGCAACAATGTCAGTCACCTTGGTGGTTCGGCATTCCACTGGGGAACGGTATAAGGACGGGACAGAGCCTCGCGGGCGGTGACGGGAGGGGCGTGAATGGAGCGGGCGGTCGGAAGCTCCGTCGCAGGTCCTTGCCCGGGGATCAGCCGATCCAGCATCCAGATCTTGGAACGCAGGAACGGTGGCGAGGATGACAATTCCAGTTGGCAGCGTTCGAAGTGACGATCCGTCTGGTTATCCACTGCAAGAGATCGGACGACTGGTATCGCGTTCTGGAAGGAGGCATATGTAAAGCAAGACGCAATGGCCGCGATGATCTCGGGTGCTCCCTCGCCATCCTCCTCTACGCTTTCGGGGATGCTAACACAAAGGCGCTGTCTTTGGTTGGGGGAAGGCTAGAGAGGCTAACCCTGTTCGGCACGCCGGTTTTTAATACCCGTCTGCTTCTGCCACACAGAAGGTCCTCGATGACCTCGCATACTGCCTCGAAGAGGCGGACTCAAAAGCGACATCTTCGTCTGGACACGCCATTCAAATTTCCCTATAAGCGGTGCCGTCGTAGGCCAGACCGCATCCCGCAGGCCTGCCGGAAGCCCAGGTAGCTCAGTTGGTAGAGCAGCGGACTGAAAATCCGCGTGTCGGTGGTTCGATTCCGCCCCTGGGCACCATTTTTCTTCAATGAAATCAATCAATTAGCTCAGCTGGTTTTAAGGCTTGTCGGATTTCTACAGTCGTGTACATCAATCGACTGTTAAGGTTTTTGCGCTTAGATTTTGTACAGAATATGTACAGAATCCAGTGAGTTATGAGCATTCTTTCCAAAATGAAATCTGGAGGTCAGCGGCAGCAAACGTGATGCTGCGACGCAACAAAAATAGCTAGGGGGCCTAATGGGGCAATCGAATATTCCGCTTTTCGCGTACATTGATGAGTCAGGGAATACCGGCCACAACCTGCTGGATGAAGCTCAACCAGATTTCTTCAGCGCGGCCTTAATAACAAAGGGTGACTTCGACGTTCGTTGGGGTGAAAAAGTGTCGGCTCTAGCCGCAGAGGTTGGCTCCGAAGCTTTACACGCCAATGTTCTAGGCATTGCCAAGATAGAGGAAATTGCAGAAGATTTTCTCAACCTCTTAATATCCTCGCAAGCCAGTTTCTTTGTCGCACGAGTAGAGAAACGTTACCTCCTCGCAACTAAAATTTTTGATTCTCTTTTCGACTCTGGCGAAAACGCTGCTGTAGCTTGGCATCACTATAACATCAGACCACTAAGATTAATGCTCGTATTCAAGTTCGCTTGGATTATTGACAAGGAAACCGCCAAACTGTTTTGGAGCTGTCTCTTAGAGCCAAACAAAGAAAAGGCATATAGTGCATTACCGGACATTGTCTCAAAGCTAGCACTAAATATCGAAAGATTACCTGATGCTAGGTCGCGCCAGATCATTGGAGAAGCACTGGAGTGGGCAAGGACACGACCGGAATGCATCCACATCCACATGGAACGTAAGATAGCCCGGAAAGCTCATTTCCCTAACATTGTGGCGTTTGCGAATTTATTGGATGGATTGGATCGTTTCTCCAAACAACACAAAAGGAAAGTTTCCAGAATAATACATGATCAGCAGAGCGAATTTGCTCAGACCTTGAAAATGTTTCATGAACTCTTCACGAATGCATCAGGTGAAGATTTGCACTGGGCGGGTGAAACTTACTCCTTGCAAAAGGTCGGCGGTAGCGACTTCGATATTAAGTCAGACTCTGAAAGCCCGGGAATCCAGATCGTAGACCTAGTGCTTTGGCTCTATAGCCAGTATCGAAAAGAAAGACCGTTACCTCCAAACTGCCTTGCGATTCTCGCTTATGTATTTACTCACGGGTGGGAAAATGATTTTTCGTTCAGCAGTGTCGAAAAGCTATACATAGACCGGTTTGGTCCAATCCTTTCGGCCCCTTTAACCGGAGAAAAAGAGAAAGCGGCGCGAGAATATCAGAAAAAGGCAGAAGCTGCCCGACAGGAGTCGATGGCTCAATATGACCGAGATGGGCTACCTCCTTTCATGAGAGGTGCGCCAGCAACACTGTCAGATAGCGGCAATGAGTGAAACTCGTTGCGATGCGGGAATTGAACTGGATAGTGGGAGACTTTGGCTGGAAATCTTGGGGTCCTGAAAGTGTTACCTTTCGCTAAGAGATCGAGCTGTCACCAGTCTGTGATGCCGTCCCTGGCATAGCGCCCCTTCCAACGCGGTCAAATATCATTCCGGGGTCCTGCGCTTGGGCCAAAATTTCGGGCCCAATCACATGGAAACATCTAATAACCTGAGCCATCATGCGCGGAGCTTTCGAGGCGATGGGAATATCCGTCAGACTCGTCCGTGAAAGGTTTGCATTAATGCGAACCCCGAGCCCCGAATGCCACCGCTCTACAACAGTCATGTTCATAAATCGACCGTTAACGCTTCTTCCTATAGATCAGGCACAAAACATGAAGAAGACCAGTGATTTGTGAGCATTCTTTCCAAAATGAAGAATGGCGAAGTCGTCCTCTTTCACAGGGGAGACAGCCCGGAAATTTATTGCCGGGTGCGATCGCCCGAGGGCAAATGGGTCGCCCGCAGCACAAGAAAACGTTCGGAAGAGGCGGCCCGTGCCGTTGCTCTCGAAGTCCACATGGAAGTCCTGCTGCGCCACAAGCACGGCCTCACCTCCAAGACAACGACTTTCGCTCATGCGTGCGATCTGTACGAAAAGACGCTCAGAGAAGAGGTTGAGCTGGGCAGACGCAATCCACGCCACCTGAAGGACTACCTGCCCGTCGTCGGGCGTTATCTGCGCCCCTACTTCGGGCGCCGGAAGATCGACGAAATCACCAATCGGGATTTGCTGGATTACCAGACGTGGCGAGCCGCGTACTGGACCAAAGGCTCGGGGGCGAAAAAGCGCTTCATCGAGTACAAACGCAATGGCAAGACGATCCGCCGCCCCCTGCCCAAGCCGAAGCCGCCGAGCCGTGGCACGATCAACACGGAAAATGTCGTGCTGCGGGGAATATTCGATATAGCAGTCAAACACGACTTCATGCGAGCTGACCATGTGCCCCTCATCACGATGGACAAGCGCCGCAAGACAGAGAAGAACCGCCGGCCGGCGTTCTCAATGGAAGAATACGACGACCTTTGCCAGTTCCTTGTGAAATGGACGCGTGAAGAGGGAGCAGAAAATAAGGAGCGCCGCTGGCTGCTCCGCAATTACGTGATCTTCCTTGCCCACTCTGGTCTAAGGCCGGGCACGGAGACGGACAATCTCCTTTGGAAGCATGTAAGAGATGCCAGCACGACAAAGGGCCAGAAGCGCTTTGTGCTCTCCGTAATAGGCAAGACAGGCAAACGCGCCCCCGTGGTTTCTGGGCCAGGATACACAGCGCTTACCCAAATCCGGATTGACGCTAGAACCGCTAAAGGCACCCCGCCGCCAGACCAGCACGTATTTTCGTTGCCAGATGGAACCCACGTGCCGAACGACAGTTTTCGCCAGCTATTCCGCAAAGCACTAACCAAGGCCGACTTGCTCTTCGATGAGCATGGGAACCAGCGCAGCCTATACTCCCTCCGTCACTCCTACGCCACGTTCCAGCTGCTCTACAATGGCGTGGAGGTCTACACGCTCGCCAAGCAGATGGGGACATCAGTCAAGATGATCGAGGAGCACTATGGCCACCTGACGCCGGAGTTGGCGATTGATGAGCTGACGGGACGGTCGGTGGATGATGCTTTGGCGGGTCTTGCAATCAAGTGATTGGTCTCCGATTAGCAAATTATAAACCGGCCGCCTGTTTTCTAGTGACGTTTCGACCACTTGAAACTTCACTATGTGAACTCTCTGCCTATGACCATCTCCAGCCAGCGCCGACGTCACTTCATCTCAAGCTATAGATCCGCTCGCAGATGGCGGCATGGTTTCCACAACCCGAGGGGTGGGCTGCTCACCCAACTGCGCGAGAAGTATAAGGACGAGTATCTCGCCGCACTGGAAGCGGCGGGGCCTGCCGATGCGCGATATCGCGCATATGTGGAGGGCATTGAAAGGAAGAACAAGCTGATTCGACAGAGAAAGCAGGTATGGTTCAAGGAAGTCGATCGACAAAGGAAGCAACTTGAAAAACGGTTGGCAGCCGATAGTCGGAAGTTTGGCCATCAGGAAGCATTTCGCAGGACAGGATATCTCGTCACCGCGCCCCGAAGACCAAAAGAGCAAGAGCGCGATGTACCCACTCGGAACGTTTTCGTGAAGCGGATCGATCCTCTTGGAAGCTTGGATAGATACATCCGGGAGAAACTCCGCGAGGATTCGAAGGAGTGGTTGTATGGCAAAGAGGCTTTGTTCCCAGAGGAACAATATAAGCGGCTGGTCATTTTCCATTCGATTGGGATGCCTGGCCGGCCTTCCGACAACAAGAAGAAGGCCTTGAAGTATGCGCGAGAATTTTTTGGTTACGCGCAGCAAGAGATGGAATTGCTTGCGAACCTTCTAACAAATCGGAAGGTTCCCCTCCCCCGTTCACATGCTCAGGGTACGAACGCGGTCTCCAAGGTTATCGTGGGAGAAAAGGTCCGCTACCCAGACTCTGAAAAGAGGGGCGATCAACGCTTCTTCTGGGATGACAGCTTGGTGAACAAGCTTGCAACCCTGCTCTCCTACTTGGAAGACCGAAAGATCGCGCCCCGGGACGTTCCAGCCTTGATATCCGACAAAGGCGGGATCGAAGCGCTCTTAAAAGAGTACAGAGCGGCATAAAACTCGCTAATTTGTTTCTCCCGTTTCCGGCTGCACCCTGCTGTAAGCCGCAGTAGCCCTTGCATGGCACTCCCACTCAGCGAGTGGGCCGGTATGAAACTTTCCTGAATCCTCCAATTCGACAATGATTTGCGGGCATTGATGATCAATGCTCGTTCTTTTCATTGTTCAGAAAAATCAATGTGTAATCGGCTCAGGATTATCCCTGAGTTTTTTCATTCACTCCATTTAATGAGGAGAAATCTATGAGTACAAATGTAAAAATTAAATCTACGATCAGCCGCACCAAGACTGCGAAGTCTGGAAAGACGATCAATATTGCCGACTATCAGGGCACGGAACGACTGGACAGAATCCAGGAGAACGCGTTGCAGGAGTATGAAGTCGGCCGCGCGGCAATCTATAAAGCCATCGCCCTGACATACATCTGGTATGAACTGAGCAAGGACAACGAAGCGTACCTTGCTGAAGCCTTCGCGTCATTCGCCAATCAGACGAACAGCCATGTCTATGTCAAGGCGGTGAAGGCATGTCTTCGCCTGGACCTCACGCTACAAGCGCCAACCATCTCCAAATACACGACGGTTCTCAAGTATCTCCACAAGCAGCATGGGAACACCATCATCAAGGGGGCTGACGCCGCAACGATTGCTCTGCTGACAAAGACGATCAGGGACGCCGGCGGCCTGGATGGCTGCGTGAGAGCTTATAGGGGCAAGGAACAAGCTCCTGATGGTGAGGAGACGCGGCGTTTGACCAAACAAGAGGTGGAAAGCCGAGCAGAAGACTACCTCTCGGAAGCCACGCGGCCGCTCGCGAATTTCCGGCTTCCAAAGGATTTCCAGACTCCGGAGAGCAAGCTTCTGATCATGATCGGACGCGTGTCCGCAGGCAAGGCGGAGGTCATCGATGTCGCCGCCAATGACAAACTCGTCGAGAGCTTCATCCGCGCCAAGTAAGGCCGGAATTCAGCAACATTACGAGCCTCCGGTCAAACCCAATTTGGCCGGAGGCTTTTATTTGGAGGGAATTTCATGGATTTTATTGTCGATGTCATCAATCAACTGAAGCCGGCCATCTACCTCCCCGCCATACAACACACCTATGCACGCGGCGTCGTATCGAACCGCCCTCACAGACGGCTTCCGGCAGGTGCCACCCTGAACGATCTCAACTTTCTTGCTCCAGGTTCGAAGTTCTTCAATCTGGATGCTGCTTTATATTCGGCCGGCCAGATCAAAGATCACAGGAACCCGCCAGCGTGCATGGTGAGTACGCGCAAGAGGGGCGGGCAACAGTCCACTCTCATCATGGGAGACAGCGGCGGATATCAGATCGCCACGGGCCAAATCGCCATTACGCCGAACAAACGCGAAGACATATTCCACTGGCTGGTCCAAACCTGCGATTTGGCCATGACTCTGGATGTGCCGACAAGCGCTCTCCAGATGAAGAAGACAGTAAAATACCGGACATTCTCCGACTGCCTGGTTGAAACGCTCGGACATCTTGAAGCTTTCAAGGCCCTTGGCGCTGAACAGGGCTATTTCCTTAATGTGCTCCAAGGCCTCACTCTCGAAGAAAGCGACGAGTGGTATGACGCCGTAAAGCGCTACAACTTCTATGGTTGGGCAATCTCAGGCACGCAAAAGGAAACGCTAAAACACCTTCTCTGGAGGATTCTTCATCTAATAAAAGATGGGAAATTCGACAGGGACGAAACTTGGCTCCACTTTCTGGGCATTGGCGACCTCAAGACGGCCGTACTGCTCACGACTCTACGCGATGCCCTGCGTCAGCGCTTTCCCCACTGCGCCATCAACGTCTCGTATGATACATCAACGCCCTTTCTCCTCGCGGGACGACACCTGACGGTACTGGATGCCCCGAGCCTTCGCCCGAGAGGCCTGCACATTCGTACACACAAGATCGATAAGGAAACCTGGGTTGGTAGCCGCGACCCTTTCCCTTACACGCTTTCGACGATCAGCGAAGGTTTGCAGAAAGGGGACATAATCAGAAGGAACTGGAAAGGAGAAATCGGGCCAGATTCCCTTGGTACAATGATGCTCATCAACCACAACGTGGAAGTACAGGTCATTTCTATCGACGCCATCCACTCCCTGTTGAGTGCGGGCCTACCCAAGCCACACCTGCAGCAAATCTTGCCGTACCACCTACTGGAAGCCAGAGAGGCAATTGAGGCCGTATTAGGGGAGCCGACTCTCAAGGGCGCATGGGAAAGGCTGCTGAAAAAAGAGACATTGCGCGTGCTCGACAACAGCCATCGGTGATCTCGCGGAAGAATCTAGAATGGATAAATTTGCCTCCAGAAGGGAGGCTACCGCAGCAACTCCACCGCAGCCTTCTTCATCTCGTCATCCACCTCGATATATCGCTGGGTTGTTGTCAGGTGCTTGTGTCCCACGAGCTCCATGATGACTTTTGGAGACACGCCGGAATGCGCGAGCCTGGTGATGAATACCCTCCGGCCCGAGTGGCTGCTCGCACCATCGATTCCACAGCGCGCATATAATTTGCTGAACAACTGACACAGAGAATTCGGGCTGAACGCCCCGCCTTTTTGCGACATCAGCAAGGGAGCCTCCCTGCCAGACAAACGGGCAGGCAAACCAGATAAACCGTCCACGTACCTCGCCAACTCCTTGGAGAGCTTGGCATTGAGGAAGACCGTGCGGCTAACTCCGCCCTTGGTGTAAGTCGGGTTTAAGTGCACCCGATCCCTCACCGTTCCGTCTTCCGCAAGCACATCCCCCACCTTTAAATGTGAAATCTCGCCAACTCGCAGCCCTGCATAGTGGCTCAACATCAGAGCCAGGCGGTTACGTGCCGCATGCCGGCCGATGGAACAGGCGGCGATCGCCCGCCGGAATTCCGCTTCGCTCAATACCCTCGCCTGCTTCATAGAACCTCATAAAATACAATTATTTGACTGAAATCATTATGTTTTCTGGTGCGGTAGATGTCGATCAGCGAAGGCTATCCAGTAGGCTCAGTGGGTTAGGCGAGAAAATAAGAAAAGCTACATTTTCTTATGTTTTAGGTTCCCAGTGTCCTCGTCCCAAGCAGCTGCGCGTTTCCTCCCAAAACCAGCGGAATTCTGGCGAGATTAATAAATAGGAATGTGCAGAGAACTAGCTCTGCCCGTTGCTGAGAGGGACGCCAGTTGGAAACGCATGAACATAGAACGAGTAGGTGTGTTCGCTTACGCCAAGCCGCCATCGAATTTCTGATGTCCAAAGAGTTTACCTACTTCCCAACGTTCAATTTCAATCGCACTACGACATTGGAAGAGGGACGACGCAAAATCAGGGAATGGCACGCTCGCTTTGATCGCAAGTTGCTTGGGTCCAAGTGGTCAAAAACGCCGGAAGCCGAAAGAACCTTCTTCATAGGTTTCCCAGAGCATCTGGAATCAAACCTCCACTACCACATGCTTCTGGTGCCAGCTGTTCCTATGCAGCCGTTCAAATTCAAGATCCTCGCCAACTCAATCTGGACCAGCTCAAATCTGGTGCCCAGTGGTGACGTACATGTCGAGCCCATAATATCTGAAGGGGATCAGGAGAACGTGGCATGGTATATAACCAAGGATGCAGTGAAAGAATCTCACTGGGACAAGTTTGTCATCAGCAACGAATTCATAGGGAGATGATCACCAACCCACGGCTACGCCAGCGGCTGGACCTTCTTCTGACGCACATCCCAAAAACAGGAATGGTCGTTCCATCCCTGCATTGTTTGGCTCTGACAGAATCAGCACGCAAAGCAAGTTCAGACCGATAAGGTAGATAAACGAGATTGGATGGATTGGAATATTACTCAGGCTTGATATAGCGACGCCTCTCGGCATTGGGGTCAAAAACAACCTCATCAACACGCGATCTCAGCCCAATATGAACCCGACCCTCAGCGTCCTGCCAGACGACGAAATTTTCTTCTGTGAACTTTCTGAACGCCTCTTCACTCACACATTTACCCCATTTCCAAGGCCCTTGCATGTCGGGGAAAAAGCGCCACAGATCATCAGGGAAGTGACGAGCAAAGAACTCAATACACATGTTTCGGAAATAAGTGGCGTCGACCTGGCTCACCTTTTTTATCTTCCCGCTCTCGTACACTTTGATGCCGAAACAGGTGAGATTTTGCTGTTTGTCCTTGGCTTGTTTGGCGGCCATAAGCTCTCCACTTCTTCCAATTCATCTTCACCGCCACAGTACCCTACTGAACGGCCTTGAAAACTGGGAAGCTATGGCATTGAGGTAAAAGAAATATTTCTTCAGAATCTGCAGCCCTTATGCGGCTGTAGGGGCGGGCTAACGAGATATCCGACTATCAACGCCGTATAAAAATGGCTCAGGGCGGCAACCACAGAAGAAATGCCCCCTTGCGCCGCAGCTTGCGTGACGAGGAGCAGGGAGGTTCGCAAAAGTCTAGTGAGCCTGATCCGCGACGCAGCTCGGGCGTCGCAACATGGCAACTGGCCGCAGTTGACCCTTTCCCGGACATACATTCCCAATTCGGCGAGGCAGCATTGATGCGGAGCGTGGCGCAGCTTGAAGGGCGGTGTCCTGATGCCAATTATGACATCTCGGCGATGCTGGCGTGATAGGGCTCAACAGTTGCGGTCCCGTTTTCCAGGTCCAGAAAAATAAAGTGGCAACTGATGTCGTTGGAGTCCCGAGCCACGTGAACATGGAAGCGTGACGTTTGGGACAGAACGATCATATGATCCATCACCAGATTGCGGATTTTCTCTTTTGCCCGTGTAATCGCCAGAAAGTCGATGTCCCGCTCTTTCCGCAGATATCGTTTTGCTGAACCCCGATGCAGGTGTGCGCCAGACATGTTCCAGAGTTGCTCGATTTCTTCGCGGGTAATGGGGTGACCGTGGCCGACATCATCGAAATGCCAACGTCCGTCGCCGGTACGTTGCATAATGCAAGGCGTTGGAAAGAAGTCCGGATATAGCTTTTCTAGAGCTCTAAAGATTCGGCTTGGTTCGTACCTTTCGCGTAGGTCCCGATGCGTTTCAAAATCTCCCTGCGCCGCTAGACAGGCAACAGCTAGACATTCGCAAGACAAGCGAAGTTGTAGATGACAGAACTCATGTTTGAGCTGAGGCGCCATATTACCGTTCAGCAACTGGTCAATGCAGCGTAGCCTGCTACGAATTCCATCCACAGCCGTGAAATACAAGGCTGCCCTGTCGCGGTTTGTCTCTGGATAAGGCATCTGGCTAGTACCGCTCGCCTACAAACAGCTCTGCCCGTCCCAGAACGGTTACGTCGTTGCCGCCGCGAGCTTCTGGATATCTGAGCCACAGCTGGCCGCGCTTCTTCTCGTCAGGCTCCCAGTCTGGGGTGACCCGATCACCTGAACGGTAGTAACCTTTGCGCTGGGTGGCGGTAAAGGTATTGAACCCCGTTGTCCCAAGGGTAGCGGCGAAGACGATCTCCAAGCCCTCCAGGTCTTCCGCGAGTGTCGTGCATTCAGCATCCAAATATATCGGCAAGCCCGTAGTTGTCACGAATATCTCGTGTTGGGGTATCCGGTGTAGGGTCCCCAAAAGTTCAAGGCCAGCCTCGGCAATTAGCCTTGTTTGTCCACGCATACGTTCGTCAGCTTGGTAGTGGGCGAGGCGGTCCCTGACGCCGATAAATTCGCGAACCGCGTTGTAGAAAGAGTGGCCGAGACCGCATTCCTGGCTCGCACGTTTTGCGAGGGACTGTGCGCTCAGTATTCCAAGGGCTTCACTACCGATTTTGCTGGCAAGCATGTCCCGGAGGTTGCGCTCAATAAGAACCGAGACCGACATAAGGCCAATGAAAGGGTCATTGTGAATTGTCGCCTTCACCGCTTCTATCGTGGCTGCGTCCCTCGGTTCTTCGTAGAGCGTCAGATGAAACGTTGCATCTTCTAGCTTTTCTCTAAAATCATGGAGCGGCCCCGATACTGCCATCTCTGGGCTGGCCTCCTCTCGCGAAGCTCGGGCCTTTATGTCCTCGTTGGCGCTTTGGATGGTTTCGACGACCAGCTCCACTTCATTCCCGAATAGCTTGGCGCTTTTGATGCGCGCCAAAATTTCGCGAATTTGCTCCTTGTATAGGAACGCAATAGCGAAGATGGCGGCCGGCCATGCTAATTGCGCAACAGCTGAAATCGTCCTCGGGATAGCATCAAACCAGGGTGATACGTTATCGGCCAACTGTTAGTTCTCCGGTAGATTCTCTTATACGCTTCGGATATCAATACTATATTTGCGTTTTCTATTCTGCGGAAATTAATCTGGCAACAACTACTCTTCCTCATAGTAGAGACTCGAAGTGATCCGGAAATGGAGGGCGCAACATGCTTGTAGCTTCATTATACGGCAACAGAGTAGAGGCCGAGGACGCAGAGCGCCACCCGGATTATTCGTGCCCCAACTGCCGTCAGAACGTGATCCTGAAGCGAGGCAGAATTCGTGTGGCACACTTCGCCCACAAGCCTCCGACCAACTGCACATGGGCCGGCGAGACGACAGAGCATCTGAACGCAAAGAAGTACTTTAAAGATACTTTTGTACGGCAGGGCCTTGTAGCGGAGGTGGAATATCCCGTCGCTTCCCTCCATGGGGATAGGAGAACCGATGTCATGCTCTGGCTGCACACGGGAGTTCAGGTCGCGCTTGAGCTGCAACATACCAGCATTAGTCTAGATGAAATTGAGGCAAGAGCTGCCACTTATGCCAAGGAGGGCATCGCTCAAGCCTGGATACCTTTTCTCACCAAAGCCGCCATGGCTAAAGCTGAGCGAGTCCGTGGAGAACTTGTAATCAAGAAGTACACTGCGAAGCCCTTCGAAAAGTGGGCGCAGGCGCTCCACTTCAAGAATCTATGGTTTTGGGACCCCACCATATCTCAGCTTTGGCAGGGTACTCTTGAGACACATGAACTCTACGTTGAGTCGACTACCTGGTATGAATCCGGCGGCGAAGAGAGGCATGCTGGTGGCTATACAAAGCCCTCGAAGCGATGGCGAGACCTCTATTTGAAAGGTCCCTTTCGCTTAGAGCAATTGCAACTAACTGCGAAGAGAAGACAGGCTTGGCGTACCCCTAGATACAACGTCCCGGCCGGCTTGATAGCGCAATTCTCGCCGAAATAGAAAGTGCCCTAACGCCATGATGAAGCCATAGCCATAGGTTTAATTCTATCTCCAATCATTCCCTCCTGTATTAATGCTCAAATACAGGTAGTTTCGTTGTTCCCAGGTTTGGAAGGTTTTGCAATTCGGAAGATTCTCGACCAAATCTGGCAGCAATTGAGAATCCTCATATCGGAGGGGGCAAAAGATACGTTCGTCGAAGCACTTTTCCTCTACAGCATCTTCACCAGTCGCGCGTCGGGTGAAGACGTGGGGTGAGAATATCACCCGGACAAACCTTATATTTCCATCTGGGGTAGTACAGGGAAACTCGAATGGCTCCAAATGGCCGAGTTCTATTCTCGTTCCACGGTGAAAAAGGGGTCCCAATACAATGTCTGGACCGATGTTTGAGGCATAAGGGCTTCACACAGCTTTTTTGTTTCTTATGGCACATATAGCATTGTGAAAGCCAATCTGAATTTCCCCGAAAGTATCGCTGCCCCTCTCTGCAATCTCTGAGACGGGTTCCCTCTCGTCTCCCACGACTAGGGAAGTCGCTCCTAACCCTCTCCGTACCCGCTCCGGGAGTCCTCCGGGACAACTCCAGCATTTAGCGCTGTTACGCTGCCCGCAGGGGCGTCGGTAAAGAAAGCTGGAGTTTCCAGCCGCCGTTTTCGCGATCAGTCCAGACATCGCACCGATAACCAGCCTGTTCGCGCCGTTCTCGGAAATCATAAGACCTCATGGGTCTGGTAGCGGTTCGAAGGTATGCGCCATACGCGGACGCCAGGCAGGCTTCTTCTGTCGCGCCGAAGAACGGCCCTGCGGTCCGGATGAAATTGTCGAGGGGATTGATGCTCATGCGCGCTCCTCGATGTCTCGCAGAGCTTCAATGGCAACCTTTGGTTCGATCTCATGTGCGACTTTGGGAATGCGTCGAACAAACCCCGCCGGAGGCTCATTCTTGCTCGCGATCAGACGCGCCTGGAAGCGGCTGTCCGCTTTTGGCGCTCATACGCCGTTACAGACCACGGTCACCCAGTTCCCAGTTTCATCCTCTCCGGCGCGCCATCTACCCCGTGTACAGCCCGGCGACACAGGTAACGGAGTGCACCTAAGGCATAGGTCGCTAAAATTGCTTACGAGCGAGCCGCGCACTTCGTACGGAACAAGTATGAAAAACGGGAGGAGAAGCCCCGTCTTTTCAGCGCGAATCATCCAAAACTTTCGAACGTCTCACGACGCAACCAAGCTTGGCGGTCTCTTGATCTAATTGACTTATCAGAAAATACTAAGCGACGTGGCGCCTTAATCGTAAGGGAGGCAGAAAAGTGATGGGGAAAAGGCATTGCCTATAATCGATACGCTAAACGACAACGCTGGCGCAGTCACAGGTGTGGCAACGGCCGCATTGCTCTTGGTGACCGCCTTCTATGCCTGGACAACTCATCGACTTTTTAAGGAAGCGAAAGTCACGAGGTTGCTCGCAGGAGAGCCCCGCGTCGTCGCATATCTCCGGGTCAACGAAGTGCATTCTAACATCGTACAAATGCACATAGCCAACCTCTCTACTGCAGCGGCTATTGGCGTCTCGGCACAGCTCGAAAGACTGACAGATTGGCCTACGGAATTTTACTTTGAGAACTCCAAGATCCTGCGTGATATTTCATATCTGCGGCCGCATGAAGTTCTGAAATTCGATCTTGGAGTGGGTCCCAGCCTCTTCCGAGACAAAGAGCCAGCACGCTTTCGGATAAAGATTGGCTACGTCAGCCTCGACGGTCGAGCCTTTAAATTTGATCGGGAGTTATACATTGAAAGCGTTGAAGGGCACTCGCACTTCAGGATTTATTCGATCGATGACGTTGCGAGACGCCTGGAAGACATAGCCAAAACCTTGCAATCATTCGCCGGCTTTAAACGAATGCAAGTTGATACGTTCACATCTCAAGATAGACGGAAAGAGCGAGAGTTGCGGGCTAGGGAACGGAAAGAGTTGCAGCAGAGCCGGAACGAAACGAAAGGTAATTAATGTAAGAACAAGCTCTGGAATCCGATCGCTGCTCGCGGTCACCGTAGCAGTCCCGCCGCGACCAAGCCCCAAAACAGGACGGCGAACGTCCAGAGTGACCGTACTGGGGAGACACGGCGCGCCCCATCGGGCAAAGAGGTTGGTCGGACTGCAAGCGTCATTTGTTCTGGCGGCTTCCTGACGACAAAACGGCCTGAAACAAGTCTTTCGCCTATTCCCATGGCCCCGACCGCTTATGGCGCATTCGCGCCGGCGTCTCGCTAATGGAGGGCCGCTGATAACTATGACTTTCTTCACCGGACGCTGGTACCGCCGACCGATTCTGGCATGACTGTAGTAGGAAGAGCGTCAGTGATGGGTTTGCCAAACAAGAACCCTTGCATCAAATGGATGCCGAGAGACTGCAAGGCCTCCATCTCCGCATGTGTCTCGATGCCCTCCGCAACGACATCAATGCCCAACTCACCAGACATGTGAACAAGAGATGCTGCGACAGTGCGGCGGGTCGCATCACTATCGATATTGCGCACGAGCGACATGTCCAGCTTCAGCAGGTTCGCCGGCACATCAACGAGCAAGCCCAATCCGGCATGTCCTGCGCCAAAATCATCGATGGCAATGCGGACGCCTTCCGCCATGAACTGCTTAACCTGTATGGCCATAGCTTGGCGGTTCTCCAGGTACTCTCGTTCAGAAAGTTCAAAGATGAGCCTCTCTAGGGGGAGGCCGACTTCCCGAGCCGCCCTGATGGCGGCATCAATTCCATAATCCGAGCGGCCAATTGCTCCTGGTAATAGGTTGATGCTCAGACAGGTGTCCATATTCAGCCGCGTAGCGTCATGGATCGCCTTCGCGCGGCAAAGATGATCGAACTGATAGCAGTCTTCGGCATCACTCAGCAGATCAAGAAGATATCCGGCGCTTTCGCCATTTGCAGTGCGGGCTAGGGCCTCATAGGCGAATACTTCTCCAGTGGCTGTATCGACGATGGGCTGAAAGGCGGTCCTGAAGGCGCTGTCAAAATCCACGGCGAGGTTGTGCTTGTGAGAATTCACGGGATCGTCTTCAGAGGACGAGACTGCACTTCGCCTCAAGTAGCCCATCACCTTCTGTCGGTATTCCGGGTCCCAGACCGTGCGGTCCAGGTCTATGCTGCCGAATACCCGGGATATCACGGCCTAGTCTCCCGCCCGAGCGACTGGGCCGATCCACCTACTGTCACCCCAACGGGATTTCCGAGCTCATCATGCTTCACAGGCTGCCAGGTGGGATAGTCCGAACGAGAACTGGCGGAGCCGCAGCAACCGGCAACCGTGCTGCTGCACAATAACGCGATACTTACAAACCGAAGGCTACGGCTCCGCACAATCCCCCTCCTCTAGGGAAGCTCTTGCTCTCATTTCCGGCCTAGTGCCGAAATATCCGGAAGTCGATGCCGGAAAAGGCTCAGCAGTTCAGTGGCTTAGAGGAGCGGCGCAGTCGTCACTTCAGGAAAAAAGGGATCGCTTTCATCATAATCACCCCATAGATTTCCAGGAGTCGTAAGCCTTTGTGTTTATTGTAGAACCATAAGGGAAGAATGTAGCGGAGCCAGGCCGACGAAAGCGATCGCTTCTGTCAACCGTCGAAAGCAGACGACATCCAGCCGCCGCGCTAACTCTGACCGTTGCACAAAGCAAACGGACCCAGAGAACGCTGCTCTCCCACACCCACCACGACAGATCGGCTATGCGCGCGTCTCCACGGAGGAACAAAGCTTGGGACTGCAGATTTCGGCGCTTGAGGGAGCTGGCTGCAGCATCATCTTCCGCGATCATGGAGTATCCGGCGCCAAGACAAAACGACCTGGCCTGGAAGCAGCATTCAAGGAATTGAGGCATGGTGACGCGCTGGTGGTGTGGCGGCTGGACCGGCTGGGGCGGTCTCTAATTCACCTGGTGCAGGTCATCAATGAATTGGCCGAGCACGGCATCGAATTCCGCTCCCTATCAGAGAGCATCGACACTGCCTCCTCGGGCGGGCGCCTCGTCTTCCATATCATGGCGGCCCTTGCCGAGTTCGAACGCTCTCTAATCAGCGAACGTACACGGGCCGGAATGGAGGCCGCCAAGAAGAAAGGGCAACATGTTGGGCGTCCCAAGGCTCTTAGCCCCAGCCAGTTGGTGGAAGCCAGAAACGCGCTAAAATCTGGAGAAGCGCCGTCGAGCGTAGCAGCAAGGCTGCAGGTCCATGTGCGTACCTTGAAAAGGTCGCTGGCAGGTTAAGCTTGCCATTCAGACACCTATTCCGCAGGCAGAGCCTGGACGCGGCTGTTGTTTGTATACGTTTCCCAAGTAATCTCGTAATCTTGCGCTTGATTGCCCCAACCAATCCAATTTGGCCTCGTACCTCTAGCAAACATTTCTAGGAAGGGTCCTCGACTGCATGCTTCAATAACGTCGTAGAGCTCATCGGGCTTTCGGCTGTGCTCTCGTTTCTGACTTGCTATTAAATTTACTTGACGGCGACCAGGTGCCAGCGTGCGGGCGCCTTTGCCGCGCACGCCGAATAGCACCAGTTCCGTCACGTTTCGAAAATAAAATCCGACGCCGCGTCCGTCTGAACCTCCATCCTTACGAATCTTGTGCCATACGACATTAGATTTGTATTCGAAGCCCCATGCACGCAGGACATCTAGGCCCTCTGGTAACAGAGCATTGGGAACCCATAGATAAAGATGGGCAGGCTCTTGCACGATTTCCGAAACCGGAAGTGCCTTTATGTCAGGCAGCTCCATGGTGCCGTACCGGCTCAGCCGTCGATGCTCCGGTGCCATCTTCCCTGTACGGTTGGTAAACCGCCAAGGCGGATCTGCCAGAATAGTCTGGAACTTTCTGCCGTTCGCCAGGGCCAGGAGCTCGTTAGCTGGATTCACAGTTAAGAACCTTCTTACAAAACGATACTGCCACATCTGGTACCGCTTATCACTTCCATAATCAATATTTGGATGGCATTGTCCATCACATGACATATCAACCAGGCAGCTTCTCAAAAAACTTCGCTTGGCACGGCACCGGCCTACGCAAGCTCTACGATGCCATCAGGGCAGGATTTCAGGGCATCCTAGAACCTGTTGATCGCAAGAAATGGAGACAGTCTTCAGGCATTGCGGATCCGTCCTTGGAGCTTATCCCGATAAATTTCTTCTTGCATAATAAAGATGGGAATATCTCTGTCGATGAGCTTGTGCACCAAGCGCTCAAAAACCCACATACGACTAATTTTGATCGATTAGCCCTTTTCGCATTCCATCTGAGCCAAGCAGGAGTGGGTAATAACGTCGTTCCTCGCCCCGCCATGTGGGCCAATGAATTTGTCCGAGAGCGCCTTTGGTCTCAAGGAACATGGCATTCTGCAGCCCTAGCAAAGGATTCGATCGATGCGTTTCTGACGGACCGGCTAAACGCAGTTCCAGAAACTCTCGTAAAATGTCGCAATAATTACCGACATCTTTTTGAACTTTCTGCTTACCTGCCTAGTGCTTTGCCATCCATCAATTCTGGTTCCGACGCCTGGATCGCCTCTGCCCTTTTCCTTACTTGGGACAGGCATCAACTCAATGGCCAATCGGGCATGGCGGCTGACCTTATTGATCTCCTAATAACGGAGGAGATATACAAATTGCTCGGGACCACTAAAGATCAAATGGCAAGTGTCGCGGACAGCCTTCTTGAAACCTATCTGGCAGCGGGAGGCCTTGCACGCCACACGATTCCCTCTGAGGGGCTCATCCCAGATTCCGACGACTCGGAGGTATATGAATGGTTAGATCAAGAAGAGAGCGACAGAGTTGTCGAAAGGCGTGCTGCACAACGTCTTGAACAGAAGCGAGACCGCAAAACTGCCGCGGCGCTTAAGAAGCTCTATAATAATAGATGCATGTTTTGTGGGGAAAGGCTTCAGGTATCAGAAGACCAATTTTATTCCGAGGCTGCACACATTAAACCTATAGGCATACCTCATGGTGGGCCAGACAAATCTGGCAATATGCTCGTCCTTTGTCCTAATCATCACCTACAGTTTGATAGGGGTATACTAAGCCTCCATGAGTTTAAAGGTGAACTGAAACTGAAGTCTCGCGTTCCAGGGGACCCGCTGAACAATCTCAAGGTTGCTGTAAAACACAAGGTAGAGTTGGATTTGGTCAAGTGGCATCGACGCTGGTTTGGGGCTCGTGGCAGAAAAGAAATTAAAGAAGAAAAATGATGACAGGCCTTCAATGAGAGCAGCAATTATCTACGATTTCGACGGGACCCTCGCGCGCGGTAGCCTGCAAGAGCGAAGCTTTATTCCACAAATCGGTATGACTAGAGAAAGCTTTTGGACGGAGGTCAAAGAGCGGACAAGGAATGAAGACGCCGACGAAATCCTAGTTTACATGCACCTGATGATTGAGAAGGCGCGCAATTCTGGTTTGGCGATTACCAGGGAGCAACTCAGAAAGCATGGTGAGGACGCTGAACTCTTTGACGGGCTTCGTGATCGTTCATGGTTTCATCGGATGAACCAGTATGCAGCGCAAGCAGGCCTGCAACTGGACCACTACATCCTGTCTTCCGGCATCCATGAGATGATTGTGGGATGTCCAATTGTTGATTCTTTTAAATGGGTATACGCATCCAAATATATATATGAAGGTGATCAAGCCTGCTGGCCGGGAGTCGCGATAAATTACACGACTAAAACTCAGTTTCTATTCCGAATTAATAAGGGTATTGAGAACACTTGGAATCACGCCGATCTAAATGCCTTTATGCCCGAACAGCAACGCCCAGTTCCATTCAGCAGAATGATTTTTATTGGAGACGGAGACACTGATATTCCAACTATGAAAATGCTAACGCACCAAGGGGGGCATTCCATTGCAGTGTATGATCCCAAGCGAGAGCATTCAGACCTCAAAAAGATCCATGCGCTGATTTCTGATGGGCGCGTGGATTTCATAGCTGCTGCTGACTACACTGAGAAGTCGCAGCTCGACATTATTATTAAAGGAATTCTAGGCCGCATCTCCCGGCACATTCAAAGCCAGCGTCCACCAAAGAAGATTTCGGTCGACTGATTGTCAAACGGCCATAGGCTCCTCCACGAAACCACAGAGGAGTTTGCAGTGTCGATTCTTTCCAAAATGAAGTTCAGTGAGCGCACCCGTTCCCAGACGCTCGGTTCTCCGGTTGAGCGCCGCCGCAACAAGATGCTGATGGCATTGGACCTGCAGATCAAGGCCGCGGAAGCGGAGGCCAAGGGGGAGATGTTTACGTACACCGTCTCACGCTACGTCAAGAACACCGAAACAGGCGAGCGCGAGAAGCGGGACGTGCCCGCGAAGGTCCGCCCCTGGTGGTGGCGGGACGTTTCCGGCACATACTTCCTCCAGGCCAAGTATGGCAATCGCAAGGTCGAGTTTGCGAAGGGCAAAGCAGCCATTGAGGTGGGCTCCAAGGAAAACCTCCTGCCAGTGCTTCGTCAGCTCGCGGACGCCGTTACGGCCGGAGAGCTGGACACTGCACTCACCGTTTCCGCGAAATTTGGCAAGTAGGAGGTGTGCATGGACACGGAAGGGCTTCCGAAAAGGGATTTCATCCGCTTTCCTCAATCATTGCTCCAGATGGTCCCACCCAGTGGGCAGGACCACATGGTGCAATGGTGTCAAGTCTGGCCGTTTTCCGAAGCCGGTGAAGCTGGACCGAGTCACGATGTGGAGGGTGGAGGACATACGGGCGCTTATCCAAAGCATCGGTGAAACCTGACCCTATGGAGGGCAAGTGGAGTTTACCTGTGGAGGCGCCATAGTGCGCCTCCTTCCCTTCGCGCAACTTTTTCCTCCTGACGCGTAACCAATGAATTCCCACAAGCCCAAGTATTAACTTTAGAATTCTCTTCACAATTCCGAGAACCTATTGATTCAAATGCAATTATAACGGATGATTCAATTGGGAGTTGCGCAGGGGGTGAGGGGCTTATGCGATTCCAGGAGGTTCGGGAATTCCTTGGTGCTGTAATGTCTTGCGGCAACCTTCTCGTATTGCAAACTCTGGTAGCAAACTTCCTCAAGAATTCAGGTTTCAGCAATTTCGCATGCGTCTCGCACGTAGATCGAGCAAACAAGCCTCCTCAAACTGTTGACCTGCATAACTACCCTACAGCCTGGGAAGCACATTTCAGGGAATTTCATCTCGAGAAGATTGATCCAGTGCAAAGGTTCTGTCGGCATAGATTAATGCCTTTCCATTGGAATGAACCGTCGTTCTTAGAACTCCTGTCCCGAGACCAACTCCGCATTCTGGAAGATGCTACAGCGTTTGGATTGGAGAAGGGCTTCACAGTACCCCTTCATGCACCTAACCGACACTCTGCATCATTTTCGGTTGCTTCAAGAAAGGATGATGTTGATCCTTCCGCTTATTCGCTGGTTCAAGTGATCGCCCCAGCCGTCTTCGAGAAAGCGTTGTCACTAGCGCATTCCGAGGCCCCAAGGAAGAAGGATACTGAACGCCTTTCCCGCCGGGAATTGGAGTGCCTTCAGCTGGTAGCTAGCGGAAAAAGTGACTGGGTAATCGGAGAGCTGCTTTCTCTCTCTGAGCGGACGGTTCACGGGTACATTGAAAATGCCAAAAAAAGATTAGGGGTTGCAACTCGTACTCAAGCGGTCATTTGTGCACTTCACGACGCCCAGTTATCCATCGACGATATAAGAAGTCCAATGCGGTAGAATTTAACATATTCTACTCGTTATAGTTGTTTCCATGCCGCTAACTGGCGGGATCGCTGTAATCGCAGTCTGCCGCGATCATCTCTCCGTTACAGTCTCAACTGCATCGGGGAGTTTAAAGATGATGCATAGCGTTCGTTATGATCAGCCAGGATGTTTCGTAGCCCAATTCGCGGAAATGTATCGTCAGAGAAAAGAGGTCTTTGTCGACCGGCTGAAGTGGAATCTCAATGTCAAAGACGGGCAGGAGAAAGATCAGTTTGATACACCAGATGCGGTGTATCTTCTGGCAAGCGATGGTCCACAAGCGGAGCTAAAAGCTTCCGCAAGGCTTCTTCCTACGACCCGACCTCATCTGATGTCGGAAATTTTCTCGGAAAACTGTACCAATGGCGCACCAGCCGGCCCAGAGATTTGGGAAATTTCCCGAGTATGTATTTCCAACAGAGTTCGAAACCGGGCAGAGCGGATTCGTCTGACAGCCTCTATTGCCGCCGCCTCTGTTGAATTCGGGCTGCATAACGATCTCCGCTATCTCACCTTCATCAGTACCATGGTCATCGTGCCGCATATCCTATCCTTTGGTTGGGATGTGAAACCCATTGGGGAAGCATTCGGTCGAGGTGTGAGCAAGTCCATCGCCCTCAAGGCGGACGTTTCAGAGAAAGGGCTCCGGGCCATTCGGGAGAACTACTCCCTTCCGGCACCAGTGCTTTTCTCTACGTCCGAAACCTTCACCCTCAAAGGAGCTGCATGATGACTATCTCACAGACATCTCAGTCGGATGTCTCCATCTCGCTCATGGAGCGTGTCCGCTATGCGCTGTCAGATGTCGACAAAGAAAGCCAGGATGAACTCGTCCGGATGCTGGAACTAGCAGCCGTCCTCAAGATGGAACAAGCGGCGCGTGATCAGTCCCGACAAAAAACTCGGGGGTCAGCACAATGAGCTTCCAGCAAACCATGCGGACCCTGTGGGAAAACGGGTATTGCGTGCTCCCCGACCTCCTCGACGACACGCAGCTCACAGTCTTGCGCGATGATCTGGAGCCTTGCTTCTCCCGAACGCCAAGATGCCAGGGGAACTTCTATGGTTGGAGAACAACACGGTTCGGCTCACTCCTGACAAAGTCCAGTATCGCGCACCGCCTCGTTACTCATCCGACAATACTGAAGATAATGGACGAGGTTCTGCTGCCGCACTGCGATGTCTACCAGCTGAATTTAACCCAAGGCATCCGCATTCATCCCGGAGAACGCCGCCAGGTTCCGCACCGTGATCAGGAGATGTTTCCCATGGCAGAATATCCCCATGAGGTCATGGTCAACGTCATGTGGGCGGTGAGCGACTTCACTCGCGAAAATGGTGCGACCAATATCTGGCCAGGACGCCATTCGGCACCACCCGACCGTATGGCTGATCCGGGAGAAGCAGAGATCGCAGAAATGGGAGCGGGATCAGCTCTCGTTTTCCTGGGCTCTGTCACGCATTGTGGTGGCGCCAACATGAGCGATGAAGACCGCACAGGCATCATCGTCAGCTATAACCTGGGCTGGCTACGGCAGTATGAAAACCAGTATCTCGCCTACCCACCCGATATTGCGCGGCAGTTCTCACCAGACGTGCAGAAGCTGCTGGGATACAGCATACATCGCCCCAATCTCGGGGGATATGAGAACCAGGATCCATCGGTGCTCCTAACGGGTCGCCCCGAGGCATTGCCCGCAAGGGATGCATTGCCGGCTCATATCGAGCTCGAACTGGAGGAGTACCTGAACAGCGCAGCCTGAACTATCAAGGCATGAGGGGCTACTACGGGATAGCTCCTCATGCTTAACATGCGTTTTAATGATCAGCATCAAAGCTACGAGGGTGGGCAATCCTATGATGTCACCAGCTACTACAGCCTTACATTGGCGAACGTCAGCGCAAAGAATGTGCGACGCAATGGGGCCAGGTACATTGGCACACATTTATGAAATGCGTGATCGCGCTTTTCGCAAACAAGATACCAATCTTGCTCATCTTTGTATGCTGATGGAGCTTCATGTCCTTGGCGCGGTTTGTACCAAGCATAGAGGCAGCACTAAGGATACCTTTATACAGTATTTATACATATTCGATATTCTTAACTAAGTTATTGGTTTATAAAATTTAATTCACTACATTTTCTCCTGAAAATCCGCGTGTCGGTGGTTCGATTCCGCCCCTGGGCACCATTTCCCTCTTCGCCAACGTTCGCCAATATCCAAGAAAACCCCAAAAAGTCTTCATGAATCAGGGGTTTCCTGTTCATGGGCGTTTGCGCATGATCGTTGGCAAGCGGCGAAATTGACGGTATATTTGGAGGCACGAGAGTAAATACCGCCACCGGAGATACCGTCAATGTTGACCGATCTCGCCCTGCGCGGCGCCAAACCCACCGCCAAGTCTTACAAACTGTCCGACAGCGGCGGCCTCTATTTGCTGATCACGGCCAAGGGCCAACGCTACTGGCGGTTTGATTACCGCTTTATGGGCAAGAGGAAGACCCTCGCCCTTGGCGTCTACCCTTCTGTCTCTCTCGCCGATGCGCGCCTCAAACGCAATGACGCCAAGAAACTGCTGGCGGATAATAAAGACCCGTCCGAAAAACGCCGGATCGACAAACTCACTGCCCACATTTCGGCGGAGAATACCGAATTTGCCACCTCCCATAGTTTGGTTTTCGTCTTGCTTCCCGGTTGCGCCTTTCGAAAGTGAATGAATGGCTTAAACTCGATCTTCTGCCCTTCCCCTTCTCTACATGCGATACGAACGCGTTCCGCATGCACTGCCGGCACGCGCTTGAGTTTGTCCGAGGTTGACCAGCTGTCCTGCCGATAGAAGTCAAAGGAAGTCCCGTCATCACCGATGAGATAATACTCAAGGCGCTCTACTGTGTCAGGGACCGAGAGTTCAATGAAGCCATTCTGCACGGCCCCCTCAAAGTGATGAATTGATCTGCCTACCCAGTACGCACCCTTCACGAGAAGATTGGCGCTACGGGATTCGGAGCCTTCGACAGTCAGTGTCAGAAGATCATTTGCTAACGTAGCTTTTGAAAGATGCGCCCGCACTTCTGGTAATAGGAAGATAATCTGCCCATTTCTTGTATCAGTTCCACCATGATACCGCTGAAACGGTAGCCAGTCCCGTGCAGCTTCATAGACATCGGGATAGAAAGGAAGCGCTGGATCAAGCAGGGGCCGCGGGCCGTAATACTCAGCTCTCTCCACGATACCTACTGATACGACACAGCCAGATCGAGCCATGTAACTATTGTCGGGTGGTTGAATCTCCATCGACCAAGGGAGCTTGGAATGACATTTGACGTCGAAATGCCCGAACGTGGTCGTTCCAGTGGCCAGACTGGCGATGAAGGCCTCGCATTCTCTTGGTTCCATCCAGTCTTCAAACAGCACAACGTGAGCATAGGTACGAGAAGGAATCTTAGCGGATGCTGTCTCGCGCAATACAGACTCAACTACGCAAGCCATCAGTTGCCACTCACCCTTTTGGCTCAATGCAAGAACCGCACGTCGACGAAATAAGCACGCAGATGAACCGTCCATTTGCACAAAATAGTCGGTGAGTTGCGATGGTGGCACGTCTAGATTTAGGAGTTGGAGCACTTGGACTATCCTTGGTCTGTAATGGGTTCCAATCGGTTTGACGGCCAGGGCGGAGCGGACGTTCTTGAGGAGTAATACATATGAAATCCGTGATATTTATGCTGTCGACCGCTGCGATGATCGGCATGGCGGCGCCCGCAAGCGCCCATCATTCGGCGGCCCCCTTCGACTTCACCATTCGTGATGCCACGGTGACCGGTGTGGTGAAGGAATTCACTGTTGAAAACCCGCATACCAAGATCATCCTGATGGTCTCCGACGACAAGGGAACCCGCGAAATCGAATTTGAAGGCCATAGCCGCAACAATTATTATCGCCAGGGCTGGCGTCCGGCGTTGGTCAAGGTGGGCGATACCATCACGCTGAAGATCGCTCCGCGCAAGGACGGCACGGACGGCGGATATGCCCTGGGAGTGATCGCGGCCGACGGCACGGAATTCTAGGGGAGGGGCGGATTCAAACGTGCATTCTGTCCGGTTCGCCGCGACCCATACGAAGGTATGACTGGACGATTGTACACATTGATATTATATACCAGTCGATATGGAATCGATTGTGACACGTGGCAGACCGAGGGAGTTCAACGCCGATGCGGCGTTGGCGGCGGCGCTGCGCGTCTTCTGGAGCAAGGGCTATGAGGGCACCTCGCTGACGGACCTCACCGAGGCCATGGGAATCACCCGGCCGAGCCTTTATGCCGCCTTCGGCAACAAGGAATCCCTGTTCCGCCAGGCGCTGGACCTCTACGAGCGGGAGAAGCTGGCCTACGTGGGCCGGGCGCTGGAGGCGCCGACGGCCCGCGGCGTGGTCAAGCATCTTCTCGAAGGGGCGCTCGACACCTGTGCCGGCAAGGGCGAGCCGCGCGGCTGCCTGCGCGTCATCAGCTCGGCGCCCTGCGGCACGGAGGCCCAGTCCATCCGCGAGGAGGTGGTCAAGCGCGGCCGCCTCATCCAGGCGGCGATGATCGACCGCATGAAACGCGCGGTGGAGGAGGGGGATTTCGATCACCCGGTCGATCCCGAAGCCATCACCCGCTATCTGACCGCCGTGCTGCAGGGCATGTCCGTGCAGGCCGGCGCCGGCGCTCCCCGCAAAGACCTCGAACGCGTGGTCGAGACTACCCTCGCCATGTGGCCCGGCCGCTGACCGGCGGCTGATATCCAACCCATCCTGACACCCCATTCATCCGCTTTTCTGCGGTGCAGCTTTCCGCCTTACAATAGCACTTACGGGTTTGGTTGATGCTGGCCAGAACCTGCATACCGAGCGCTTTTCCCCAGTTTTCCGCCATTCTCGGCGCTTTTCCCGCCGCCCTGCAAATGATGCATTGCAAAAAATATCGATCGGTATAAAAATATCCCTTGACGATTCCCTCTCCCGCCATTTATATACTGACCAGTACAGAAATTCGTGTGGGGGCACGATTGCGCCGTTCGCGGCGGTCGGCTCCTGACACATTTCGACCCGACGACCTGCTTTACTGACCACAACAAACCCGGCGGACGGCCCCGAACCGTGATGCCGGAAATCAGCCAACGCTCAGCATCACCCCGGAAGCACCGCTTTCCGGGAATGGGCCTTTGCACCCTGGGCACGGTCCCAAAAGAGGAGGACGGACGATGACTCACCCCGACGCGGCCCGCCCCGCCAGGTCCCGGCTCTTCACCGGGATGCCGGCCTGAGCGCCAACGCCCTGCACTGATCCCTACCCCCTGGAGGATTTCCATGAATGTTCATGCCCCCATAGAGAACGAGGCCACTGATTCCCGAAAGGCGGCCCGCTCCAAAACCCGCCGCAGCCCCTTGCGCCATCTGGCCTGGCTGGCCCTGCCCATTATCGGCATTGGCGTGGGTTATCTGATCACGCAATCCGCCCCGCCGCGCCCGGCCGTTGCCCAGGTGCCGGTGGTCACGGTGGCCGCGCCCCTGGAGCGCGACATCACCGAGTGGGACACTTTCGTCGGCCGCTTCGAGGCGAGCCGCTCGGTGGACGTGCGCCCGCGCGTTTCGGGACAGGTGACCGAGCTGCATTTCACCGATGGGCAGATCGTCAAAAAGGGCGATCCGCTGTTCACCATCGACCCGCGGCCCTTCCAGGCTGCGCTGGCCGAGGCGGAGGCCAGCGTGGCCTCGGCCAAAAGCGAGCTGGAGTTGGCCCAGACCAACCTGCAGCGTGCCCTCAGGCTCATCAAGTCGAACGCCGTCTCGCAGAGCGAGGTGGACCGGCTCGAAGCCGAGGTGAAGGTGGCCAAGGCATCGCTGGCGGCGGCCGAGGCCCAGGTGCGCGCCCGGTCGCTGGACGTGGAGTTCACCACGGTGAGGGCGCCCATCGCCGGCCGTGTGTCCGACCGGCGGGTGGATGCCGGCAATCTGGTGACAGCGAGCAGCGGTGCCGACGGCACGCTGCTGACCACCATCAACGCCCTCGACCCGATCTATTTCAGCTTCACCGGGTCGGAAGCCCTGTTCCTCAAGGCGAAGCGGAACGGCGCCACCGAAGGCTCGGCCGTCGAGATCCGCCTGCAGGACGAGACCGGCTACAACTGGAAGGGCAAGCTCGACTTCATCGACAACGGGCTGGACCGGCATTCGGGCACCATCCGCGCGCGGGCGGTGCTGGAGAATGCGGACCTTTTCCTCACCCCCGGCATGTTCGGCCAGATGCGGCTTGCCAGCCATGTCAGCACCCGCGCCCTGCTGGTGCCCGACACCGCCGTCCAGACCGACCAGACGCAAAAGGCGCTGCTGGTGGTCGACGGCGACGGCACGGTGGCCGGCAAGCCGGTGACGCTGGGCCCCGTTCTGGACGGGCTCAGGGTCGTCCGCTCCGGCATATCGCCGACCGACCGGGTGATCATCAGCGGCACGCAGATGGCCTTCCCCGGCACCAAGGTGCAGGCGCAGGAGGGGCAGATCGCCCCGGTGGACGATCCCGCAGCGCCGCTCACAACCATGACATTGGCCGGCGAAGCCACGTTCGCCCGCTGATCCGAGACTTCGGAGACATACCATGCGTTTGTCACGCTTTTTCATAGACCGGCCGATCTTCGCCGCGGTCATCGCGGTGCTGATCACCATCATCGGCGGGATGGCCTATTTCTTCCTGCCCGTCTCGCAATATCCGGAGATCGTGCCGCCCACGGTGACGGTCACCGCCACCTATCCCGGCGCATCGGCGGAGACCGTGGCCCAGACCGTGGCCACGCCCATCGAGCAGGAGATCAACGGCGTCGAGAACATGCTCTACATCTCGTCGCAGTCCACGGGCGACGGCCGCGTGACCATCACCGTCACCTTCAAGCAGGGCACCGACCTGGATGCCGCGCAGGTGCTGGTGCAGAACCGCGTCGCCATCGCCATGCCGCGCCTGCCGCAGGAGGTGCAGCGCCTGGGCGTGGTGACCAAGAAGACCACGCCGGACTTCCTGCTGATCGTCAATCTCGTCTCGCCCGACGGCTCGCGCGACCGCGCCTATATGTCCAACTACGCCCAGACCCGCATCAAGGACCG
>Ga0164243_10000531_pt1 | contig 70158 bp, 74 predicted proteins | sample OricompcompostOP_FD_108781 | JGI IMG/M metagenome (GOLD analysis project Ga0164243, IMG submission 108781) | Organic Plus compost microbial communities from Emeryville, California, USA - Original compost - Organic plus compost (OP) | ecosystem: Engineered > Solid waste > Mixed feedstock >... | reverse complement strand
TGGCATTGGCGGGGAGTTTGCATTTACCAGCTTCCCCATTGATGATGACAATGTCGGCTTTGACGACCCGGACATCCCTGTTATCAGCACCGGCCATTACACACAGCCCATGGGGCTCCGCTACCTGCATGCCGGCCCTTTCTTCAGCGTGCCCCTGCCGCGCAACTGGTTCATTACCGGCAAGCTGATCGCCGGCACCTCTGTGGGCGCACAGGGCAACATTATGCTGCAGCTGAACGAAACATACCGGGAAGTATTCAATGCGCCCGAGCTGCCCTATCTGCGCTACAAGCCGGAGCGGGCCTTCAGCTGGTCGGCCGGCATGGGCATACAGAAACGGGTAGGCCGCAACCTCGGCCTGAAAGTGTACGCCAGCTATTTCAACTCTGACCATGATTTTACGCTGGATATCCTTTCGGACATTGATACCAACGGGAAATATATATTCGAGCACCTGGGCACGGAAAAGGTGCGGTTTGATCACCTGGCCTTCGGGCTGGGCCTCACCGCCTTTTTATGGTAAAAAAAGCGGCGGCTGCCATTGCATGGCAGCCGCCGGATTCATGAACGTTGTGTATCATTAAAAGCCTATCTCGTACAATCTGCCGACCAGGTTCTCCCGTCGCGGGTAAAGCCAATATTCAGCTTATCCTTGTTGATTGTTATTACCCCGGTGCCGGATGCCCCGATATTGACCATCGTGTTATCATCCTTCTGCTCAAATTCCACCCCGGTAAGGTCCGGTATATTATCGGAGAACCTGAAATCATAACGGGTACCCACCTTCGTAACAAACACGCTCCCATTTTCCTGGCTGATATTCGTTTCTCCGTCAGAATACCCTATTTCGCCCTTGAAGGTACCGGTGAAAACATCCGTATCCGCAGGATCAGTATCCTTGCTGCAGGAGACCAGTAAAAACGCTGCCAGTAATGTCATGCTCAAAATGCTGGTGATCGATTTCATAAACTGATTTTTTGATTAACAATACTAAACAACGGAAATACAAAGGGCATACCAGAAAGGCTGGCATAATGTCGGTCAGGCGCACGCAATCACCTGGTTGCCAGGCGCTTGCAGCTCAGCTGTATAAATATACTGCCGCTTGCCATGCCCATGACCGTTATAGGGTCCCGGTCATTGATCTGATCATGGAAAAGTCACAAAGGGTGGAATTTTGTTGAGGAATGTCCCCGCTGAGTTTGGAATAAGACAATGCCCGCTAAAAACCAATGATCTGGTCTGTTTTTATGGTCTGAAGCCAGGTGCTGTACTCTTCATCCGTCAGCACCTTCATTTCCTTCAGCCATTTGAGCTGTTGCACCTTCATTTCATAGGTGGTGTCCGCATCAAACCGGGTGTACTTTATTTTATAATGCTGGCGCATAGCCTGGTGAACGGCGGCTATAAACGCGGTTACCGTAGCGGCGTCGGGCTTTGTTGCCAGCAGCTCCAGCACCTGGGACCCTCCTGTAAGGTAAATAACATCCTTATTCCTGCTGCAATAGGCGCCTATTGTGAAAATCACGAAAAACAGGAGCGCACCCAGCCAGAAAAGCTGCTGCTGAAAAGGGGCTTTGCTGATCATGGCCTGTATCAGCAGATAAACGTACAGGAGATCAAAGGCCAGGAAAAAATAGAACGGGAAATTGGCGGTCTTTATACGTTTCCTTACCGTATCAAAACCAAGCTCTTCAAACCTGATCCTGAATTCCAGGTCTTCACGGATGCTTTTGGATCTGACAAATATGCCCTCGCTTTCAATGAGCACTTCTTTTTGCGTTGTCAGGGTCTTTTGCAGTATTTCAGTCATATATAGCGGTTAAGGGACAAGTTAATTAATCATTTTCATTGCGCTGCGGTTTGCTCATTCGCCAGCAGCCGGGCGCTGCCGGCCCCCGGCGTCCCGCATGTGCTCGCTGGCCCATGCCGCGAGGTTATACAGGTGCGGCAGCAGGCTACGGCCGGTAGCAGTAAGCGCATAGTCCACCCGGGGAGGAATTTCAGGATACATTTGCCGGGATATCAGGCCGTCTTCCTGCAAATTCTTCAGGGTGGCGGTCAGCATCTTCTGGGATATGGTCCCTATGGCCTCATAGAGCTGGTTATAGCGCATGGGACTTTCCTCCTGTCCCAGTGTGAGGAGCACCAGGGCCACCCATTTATTGCCAATGCGGTCAAATACATCCCTGACCGGGCAGAAGTCGATACTTTCTGCATCCCTGAAAAAAATTTTCATACCAATGCTTTGAGTTCCAGTATTGCTTACCTGCGGGTGCGCAACGTACCTTCCTGTGCCGTATTGACTGATAATCAATACGTTGGTACATTTACCGCACAAAAAATCACAGTATAACAATACGCAAAAATATGAAATTAACTTACCGTATCTCTACGATCATTTTCCTGGTGCTGATGCTGCTGACCGCCATCACCGACATTACAAGGATGGATTTTGTAATGAAACAAATGAGACACCTGGGATTTCCCGGCTACCTGCCTTTGCTCATCGGCTCAGGGAAAATAATAGGCATAGCCGTACTGGCAGTCCCGGGATATACCCGCTTCCGGGAATGGGCATACGCCGGCTTTACGGTACTGTTTATCAGCGCAGTTGCTTCGCATACCATAGTGGGCGATCCTGTGGGCAATATTTTAGCGCCGTTGTTAATGGAGGCGCTGCTGCTGGCGTCTTACATCAGCATGGTAAAATTGCAGGGGCGCTAGCTGCCCTTATCTTTTTCCTTATCCTTCTTCAGCTGTTCCGTGGCTTCCTGGTCCTCTTCAGGGTCAGGCATATCTTCTATGTTGGCGCTTTCCTTCAGGTATTTTTCCGCCTTTTCATCGAACATGCCTTTGCCCGGCTCTTTTTCCCGGCCAGGGTCCGGATTGCTGGCATTACCACTGCCGGGAGCAGGCCGGGGAGTGTCTTTATTATCGTGTGCCATATGCATTGCTTTTAGAGGAACGGCGGGAAAACTATGCCAGATTGCTCCAACAGCAACCTGTTCTTTTCCTTTCGGGGATGTTGGTCCGGGGAGATGATGTAAAATTCTCTTAAAAGACCAGCAGGTGCGGCTGGCCGCACCTGCTGGCTGGGAGTGGATAGCACGTCACCCTATTTAAATATTGCTTAACGCGGAGCGGGCGGTGCAGGCTGCAGGCTGTCTGCAGGTGTGCTTTCCGTATTTTCCGGCGCCTTTTCTATCAGCTCCATGAACTGGTCCAGCTTGGGCGTAATGATGATCTGCGTACGCCGGTTCCTGGCCCTTCCTGCTTCTGTATCATTGGAGGCCACCGGGTTGTACTCGCCCCTGCCTCCTGCTGTCATTCTTCTTGGGTCCACACCGTGATCGTTCTGCAGGGACTGCACCACGGAAGACGCCCTTAAGGCGCTCAGGTCCCAGTTGTTGCGGATGTTCTTCTGCGAGATCGGGACATTGTCCGTATTCCCTTCTATCAGCACATCATACTCCCTGTAGTCCTTGATGATCTTTGCGATCTTGCTCAGCGTTTCACCGGCCCTGGGCAGTATCTCGTAACTGCCGGACTTGTACAGCATGTTGTCGGAAAGCGATATGTATACCACGCCTTTTAACACCTGCACGTCCACGTCTCTCATCTCCTCCCTGCTCAGGGAGCGGGTAAGGTTGTTGGTAAGCACCAGGTTCAGGGAATCGCTCTTGTTCTTGGTATTCACCAGGTGCTGGATGTACCTGTTGGAGGCATTGATCTCGTCCACCAGTTTCGAGATGTTGGTGTTCCCCTCGCTGGTAGATCTAAGGCACTTGTCCAGTGCGGCCTGCAGGGCAGCCAGGCTGGTGCGCTGGGCTGCAATCTGTTCTTCCAGGCTTTGCACCCTGGCGGTAGCGCCGGAAAGGTCTCTCCGGGCTGTCTGGTATTTGCCGTCCAGCTCCCTGTTCTGGTTGCTCAGGTCATTATACCTGGATTGCAGCTGGGCAAATTTCTTATTGCTCACACAACCGGTCCCTAGAATAACCATCATCAGCCATGCTGATAATAAAAAATATGCTCTCATATATTAGTTATTTGATATAGATACATTGCAATACACCCGGTAGGTGCAAAGGTTGTGCCATCAAAGCAAGAGAGCGTTTATTACAGGCGGGAAAGCGCTCCAACTGCCGGTTTCCGAACGGTCTATACATAAAACAAAAGTGTAAAATACAGGACGGCAAATACCTTGCTAGGGCATCCATCCCTCCCGTTTCAGTGTTCCGATCAGCCGCGGATCATCTACTGACAAGGGCGGTATCCAGCTGCCGACCCTGGTGCGGTTCCACCAGCGGCCATTGCGGTGGCCTGGCCTTGCAAAGCTGTAACGGTACAGGACCGCCCGGATATAACGCGGCGGCTTTCCCGGGAAGGGGTTGGCGGCAAACAGCCCTGCAGCACCGGGGTCATTATGCAGCAGCTTCCAGATGAGATGCAGCGTCCAGGGGTATTCATCGGGTGTGGACATGGCGGCAAACCACATTTGCCAGTCCAGGCGCAGCTGGTAGGGCGCTACCTGCGGCGGCCGCCGGTTGGCCGCAACGGGCAGGCCCCTGTAGGGATACGCTACCCAGCGGGCGCTGTCGTCGGGATGCTCGTCCTGGGTGCCTTCAAAAACTACGTTGAGCCGTTCCCGTCCTACTGATCCGAACGCGCCATAGGTGTTCACGAGGTCAAGCGGATCAAAGGAAGCATTCATGCGCTGCCGGGAAGAAAGCAGGTTGCTTACAGGCTGTATGCTCAGCAGCGCTACAATGACCGTAAGGACCCAGCTGGTGATCTGCATGGGTTCAGAGGGCACTGCACGGCTTTCAGCCACAACCGCCATTTGTGCAAGCCTGCGGGGCACCAGCCTTGACCACCACTGGTCATCAAAGCAGGCCAGCGCGGGAATGATGGTCAGCCAGTTGAGGAACGAGAGGTTACCGCTGAAGATCAGCGTTACCTGGAAGAGGATGATCACCATCCCCGCAGCATACCGCGCCACGCGCGGCCAGAAAACGAACCAGGGCGCTACCAGCTCGGCAAGGTGATTGAACCACACGCCTGCTTTCAGAACAGGGGGCGGCAGAAAATGAAATAACCGGCTCAGCGGACCCGGCAGCGGCTGGGTCTCGAAATGGTAGTAAAGCGCCGTGCTGTTGCGCCATACCTCGTCTCCCCGGAGCTTGATCAGCCCAGAGCCCAGCATGATGCGGAACACCAGCCAGCGGAAAAGCACCATGATCAGCGCCGGCGGCGCTCTCTTCGGGAAGGGGCGCATGTCCCACAAAGGACAGAGAAAGATGGCAAGGAACCCGGTTTCCAGCAACTGGATCTCCCATATGTATCCATACCATTCCTGCCCTACATGCACGAAAGACATATACAGCAGCCACAGCAGGGCCAGCACCAGCGCATTGGCAAAGCCCGCCAGCACCACGCAGGAAAGCAGGAACCCCGCCCATGCGGCTGCCTGCAGCGCGGCATCGGAATGCAGGAACCAGAAGATGGAAGGCAGCCGCCTGAAACCGGCGCCGGCAGACCCGAACACCTCGCTTACACGCTGCAGGTACAGCCTTACCGGCAGCAGCCCGCTCTCGCCGATCAGCGGAACAGCCTGGTGAATGGCCACCAGGAAGGCCACAGCATACACGCCACCCAGCAGGCGAAGCATAAAGAAGCGGGTGAGCCAGTAGGTAGGACGGGCCCCCTCCACCCTGGCTACATCCGGAGCAATGTCTTTCATCCCGTGTTACACTTTGAGCGCCCGTAAATTACTTATTCGACGGCAATTACAGGCCGGCGCAGCAACACCGGTACACGCGCTCAGGGCTTCGCCCTTTCGTACTGCACCGGCCAGCTGATCCTGTCCTTCAGCTCGGCGGCCGCCAGCAGCGGAAAGTACGGGTTACGCAGGATCTCCCTGGCCATAAATATCATGTCTGCATCGCCATTCACCAGAATGGTCTCGGCCTGTGTAGCGCTGGTGATCATTCCCACTGTGCCGGTGAGGATGCCGGTCTCTTTCCTGATCCTGGAGGCAAAAGGCAGCTGGTAGGCCGGCCCTGCGGCAATATGCTGGTGCATGGACAATCCGCCGCTGGACACGTCAACCAGGTCCACTCCTTTCTGTTTCAGCACATGCACCAGCTGTACAGACTCCTCCAGGTTCCAGCCCCCTTCCACCCAGTCCGTGGCAGATATCCTGACAAACAGGGGAAGATCATGCGGCCATACCGTTCTTACGCTATCGGTTATCTCCAGCAACAGGCGGATGCGGTTCTCAAAGCTGCCGCCATACTCATCGCTGCGGTGGTTGCTGAGGGGCGAAAGGAACTGGTGTACCAGGTAGCCGTGGGCAGCGTGTATCTCGATCACCTCAAACCCGGCAGCCAGCGCTCTTCCGGCAGCGGCGGTAAAGTCGGCCACCACCTGCCGGATACCTTCCCTGTCAAGCGCTGCCGGCATATGGTAGCTTTCCGAGAACGGTATGGCAGAAGGCGCTACCGGCACCCAGCCTCCCTGGGCTACCGGCACCTTGCCACGGTCTTTCCAGGGAGCGCCGGTGCTGGCCTTACGCCCTGCATGGGCCAGCTGGATGCCGGCTACGCACTGCTGCGCGGCAAGAAAGGCCGTGATCTGCCGCAGCTTTTCAATGTGCGCATCGCTCCAGATGCCCAGGTCCTGCGGCGAGATACGGCCCTCGGGCGATACTGCCGCAGCTTCCGTAATAACGAGGCCGGCACCGCCCACCGCACGCGCACCCAGGTGAACGAGGTGCCAGTCATTGGCAAAACCGTTTTCCGATGAATACTGGCACATGGGCGACACTACGATCCTGTTGCGGAACCGGGTCTTTTTTATTACAAGCGGGGAGAAAAGCTTTGACATATGATACTATCATGATTCGGGGATCAAAGTAAGGCGTCCATTTTATTTTAGCAAAAACATACCATCTAGTATGTTTTTTAATATTTTTGCTGCCGTCAAAAAACTTTCGCAAAGCTTATGGATAACATGCATCACCTGGTTCCCGCATTTACATTTTTCAATGCGCTGATGGCTATACTGGTTGCCTTTGTTTTTATTATCATCATGTCGCTGGTAAAAGAGCCGAACCGGCAGATAATAAACGCCCTGATCATAGCCGGTGCAGGCGGCACCTACTGGAGCGGCGGCCTGGGCTTCTATGAGTTTCCGCTTGGAGTGATCATGATATTCCTGGCCTTCAGGGGGCTGAAGAACTATACGTTCATTGGCATAGGCTGGCTGGTACATACGGTGTACGATGTATTGCATCATTTCTACGGCAATCCTATCATACCTATGGCGCCCCTGTCGTCAGCCGGCTGCGCCGTATGCGATCCGGTGCTGGCTGTGTGGTGCTTTTTCGGAGCGCCCTCCCTGTTCAGGTGGCTCCGGCGGCGGTAACTGCCCGGCCCGTCTTAGAGGTATAGCTTGAGAAAGAAAGCGGCAGTAATAGCAAAGTTAAAGAGGATGATGGCCATGCGGAGCTTCCGGGGATCAAGCCTTTTAGTATAGTGCGCGCCGAAATACCCACCCAGCATAGTGGCTGCCATCATAACGCCCGTTTGCAGCCAGTACACTTTCCCGGCGGCAATGAACAGCACCACGGCCATCAGGTTGGCAACACCTACCAGTAGGGTTTTGTTGGCATTAATGACCCTGATATCCGACAGCCCGAACAAGGCCCATGTTGCCATCATCATAATGCCTACGGCACCTCCAAAGTAGCCGCCGTATATTCCCAGCACCAGCTGGCCGGTCAGCACCACCCCAATGCCGATATGCATTTTCCGCCGCAGCCAGTGTCCTGCCTGCCCGCCAAAAGCAAAGGCCACAGACCCCGCCAGCAACAGCCAGGGTACAATATGGCTAAAGCTGGCAGTGGGCGTATAAAGCAGTAACAGGCCGCCTGTAATACCTCCCAATGCCGTTAACCCCGCTATTGCGGGCATGGAGATGCCCGGAAACGGCCGGATGTACTCCCTGAACTTCCAGGCGCTGGCCAGGCTGCCCGGGAACAGCGCCACCGTGCTGGATGCATTGGCCGCAACGGGCGGAACGCCTGCAAAGACCAGCGCAGGAAAGGTAATGAACGAGCCGCCCCCGGCCGCAGCGTTCATGGCGCCGGCTATCAGGCCAATGAAAAATAACAGTACTAAAGCATACATAACGATATGACCGGTGATACATGAAGATAGGCCGGGCAAACCGGAAAATATATGAGGAATATCAGGATCTGTCCCTGAATTTTTTGGGAGATACGCCCATGACCAGCTTGAACGCCCGGGAAAAAATATAGGGGTCCGGGTATCCCATTTCAGCAGCAATGTCCTTTACGGTCAGCTGCGTTTCCTTCAGCAGCTGGCTGGCCTTCTGCATACGCAGGGAGGTGAACAACTGTATGGGCGAATACCGCGTTTTCTCCCTGAACAGGGCAGACAGGTAGGAGGCGGAAAGGCCCGTTTCCCTGGACAGGTCTGCCAGCGCCAGGTGCTGGTCCAGCCGCTGCTTCATCAGCTGTATGCACTGTTCTATGATATTGTCGGCCCCTTTTTTCATGTAATTGAAGACCGTGAGCCGGAAAGTGCCCAGGAAGCTGTAGAAGCGGAAGTTGGCGTACAGCAGGTTCTCGATATTGTTCATCAGGTCCAGGTGGTGCAGTATATCATCAAACTGCGCATTGCGCCCCACCAGCGGCGGAGTGGTGCGGGGTTTCATCCCGTTGCCCAGGTAGGTAAAGATATCATCTGCCAGCCTGCCGGAAAACTGTACGGTGTAAATGCGCCAGGGCGCCCGGGGGTCCGGCCAGGCGCGGAAGCGGGTGTGCTTCGGGATAACCAGGTACTGGCTGTGCTGTACCCTGTTCTTTTTCTTGCCTGCTTCCAGCCACCCTTTTCCCTGCGCCGCATATATCAGGGTATATACCGGAGCGCCCCTGGGCTCGCTGACCTCTTTGGCAACATGCTCCGGATAAAACCCTATCGCTGTAATAAAAAGGTTCCGTCCAAGCGGATGCTTTTCCAGCTTGCGTTTCAGGTGATCCGGCAGTATCCGGGTGATGGGAGCGGTAACAGATGATTGACTCATGACCACAGTAATTTAAGCCATTCTTTTCGTAATTGAAAACATTGTCTGCCCCGTAAAAATTGGCAATCTTCGCAAAAAAAAGGGATACGTCCCTGTTCTTTACCCACGTATGAAAAACTGGAACAGACATGCAGCAATTGCCTTTAATTGACCTGGCTGTGATTGCCATTTATTTGTTGGGAATGATCCTTATCGGGGTACGGTTTTCGAGAAAGAACAAGAATGCGGCCCAGTTCACCACCGCGTCGGGCACCATTCCCGGCTGGGCTTTGGGGCTTTCCCTGTACGCTACTTTTCTAAGCAGCAATACTTTCCTGGGTGTTCCGGGAAAGGCTTTCGGCAGCAACTGGAACGCGTTTGTTTTCAGCCTGTCCATGCCGTTGGCCGCATTTATTGCGGCAAAATACTTTGTACCGTTTTACCGCAAAAGCGGGGCGGTAAGCGCATATACGCACCTGGAGCACCGCTTTGGCCCCTGGGCCAGGACCTATGCTACCGTGTGCTTTATCATGATGCAGCTGGCACGGATGGGCTCCATTTTCTTTGGAGCGGCGCTGGCGCTGCAGGCCCTCACCGGGCTGGAGATGCGCACCATTATATGCGTTACGGGAATATGCATTATTGTATACACGGTGCTGGGCGGCATGGAAGCGGTGATATGGACGGAGGTGCTGCAGGGCATTGTTAAAACTACCGGGGCAGTGGTGATCCTGGGCCTGGTGATTGCCGGCATGAACAATGGCGCAGGAGATATTTTCCGCATCGGGCTGGCAGATGGAAAATTCTCGCCCGGCAGCTTCAGCCTGCGCGATTTCAGCCACTCCACTTTCTGGGTGGTATTGCTGTACGGGTTCTTTATTAACCTGAACAATTTCGGGATGGACCAGAACTATGTGCAGCGTTACCATACCGCCAGGTCGGAAAAGGAAGCCTCCCGCAGTATCTGGCTGTGCGTGTACTGGTATGTGCCGGTGAGCATGGTATTCTTTTTTATTGGCACGGCATTGTACGCCTATGCGCAGCAGCACCCGGAAGTATTGATGGCTGTAAAACAGCAGGCAGCGGCAGAGTGGCAGGTGCCGGTATCCTCCCTGCAGCCGGCGGATTATGGCGACAAGGTACTGCCCTGGTTCATGGTCACCAAAGTGCCATCGGGATTGATGGGGCTGATCGTGGCTGCCATTCTATCTGCTGCCATGAGCACCGTCAGCAGCGGCATGAACAGCACAGCCACTGTTTTCCTGAAAGATATTTACCAGCGCTATATTGATCCCCACGTTACGCCCAAAAAGGAAATGAGGGTGCTGTATGCCGCCTCCACGCTTATCGGCCTGCTGGCCATAGGAGCCGGTATTTCCATGATAGGCGTGGGCAGCATCCTGGATATGTGGTGGGAGCTGTCCGGCATCTTTGCCGGGGGGATGCTGGGATTGTTTCTCCTGGGCATGGTATCCGGCATCAGGAATGCGGCGGCAGTTATCGCTACCATTACCGGCATCCTGGTCATTATCTGGATGTCCCTGTCCAAGTACCTGCCTGCGGAGTGGGTGCATATGCGCAGCCATTTCCACGCGCACATGGTCATCGTGATAGGCACCCTGTCCATATTCCTGGCAGGCATGCTGCTGGGACGGCTGCAACGAATTAAAACTTCCTGATCATAAAAACCCGCTTGTTATGCAAAAGAAATTTGTACCGGTGATGATCACCCCCTTTAACCTGAAAGCAAAGATCGACCTGGGGATGGTGGAACAGCTGATAGACTTCTACCTGGATGCCGGCGTAAAAGGCTTTTTCGCCAATTGCCTGTCGTCCGAGATGTACAGCATCAGCGAGGATGAGCGGCTGGAGCTGACCCGGCATGTGGTACGCTATGTCAATGGCCGCGTACCGGTAGTGGCTACCGGGTCTTTCGGCCTTACCATAAAGGATAAAGCGTTGTTCACGCAGCAGATCTATGATACCGGCGTGGATTCCGTGATCATGATCACCGGGCATTTTGCCAATGTAGACGAACCGGACAGCACGCTGCTGCAGCGCTTTGAGGAGCTGTTCTCCCTGACCGGCAATATCCCGCTGGGATTGTACGAATGCCCCGCGCCCTATAAACGGATCATTACACCGGAGATCCTGAGCACCCTGCTGTCCACCAACCGGCTGATCTACCACAAGGACACCTCCTGTAACGTAGAGCAGGTACGGGCCAAACTGGCGGTTACTGCCGGCAGCCGGCTGGAGTTCTATGACGCGCATACGCCCAACGCGGTAGCTTCCATGCAGATGGGGGCGGCAGGCATGTCTTCCATTTCCGGGAACTTTTATCCCGAGATACTGGTATGGCTGTGCAACCACGTGCAGGATGAAAGCCGGCAGGAAGATGTGCGCTGGATACAATCCGAGCTGCAACGGGTGGACCCGCTGATCCATATTGCCTACCCGCTGAGCGCAAAATACTTCCTCCAGCTGCGCGGTATTCCCGTGCGCACCATCAGCCGCGCCCATGCGCTGGAGCTGACCCCGGAACAGAAACAGACCCTGCAGCAGATACATCATGATTTTACAGGATGGTGCGAGCGGCTGCAGATACGCAGGGCAACAGCCGCTGCCCTGCCGTTACATTAACGGCCGCCTGGCTCTGTATACCTGATAATTGGCCGGCTTCTTGTTAAATAACTACGGTAAAGGTATGTTATGGCTATTGCAAGATCACCCCGGCCAGGTATAGCAGCGCTGCTCAAAAAAGGACGGAAGGAAAAAATGCCGGCTGCCCTGTCTCCCATGCTGGCCACCCTGGTGGATGAACCATTTGATGACCCGGACTGGGAATTTGAGGTAAAGTGGGATGGTTATCGCGCCATTGCTTTTATAGACCGGTCTTTTCACGAGCTCAGGTCCCGGAATAATAAATCCTTTGCTGGCAAATACTACCCCGTGTTTGAAGCAATAAAGAAATGGGATACCCGGGCTGTTATTGACGGAGAGATTGTAGTAGCCAGGCAGAACGGCATTTCCAGCTTTAAGGACCTCCAGGACTGGCGGAGCGAAGCAGACGGACAGCTGCTGTATTACGTCTTTGACGTGCTCTGGCTGGACGGGGTGAACCTGACGGGATTACCGCTGCAGGAACGGAAGACCATACTCCGGGCATTGATCCCGGAAAGCGATATCATACAGATCGGCTACAGCGTTACAGGAAAGGGAAAGGAGTTCTATAACGCTTCCCGGCAGCTGGGGCTTGAAGGTATTATTGCCAAGCGTTCTGATAGCCGGTATTTTCCCGGCGAGCGGACCAGGAACTGGCTGAAGATAAAAGTGCTGAAACGGCAGGAAGTGGTCATAGGCGGCTATACACAGAACAAAGGCAGCTCCAAGCCGTTCAGCTCCCTGCTGCTGGGCGTATATGAGCAGGGGCGGCTCCGGTATGTGGGCAAAGTGGGTACCGGCTTCAACAACCGGCAGCAAAAAGCCATGATGCAGCAGTTCAAGCCCCTGGTAATAAAAAAGTGCCCCTTTGTAGAAACGCCTGATTACAACAAGCCCTCCCGCTTTCGTCCTGATCCCCCACCTGCAAGGGCCACCTGGTTAAAGCCGGTACTGGTTTGCGAGATCAGCTTTACGGAGGTAACGCAGGACGGCGTATTTCGTCACCCCTCTTTCCAGGGCATGCGGGCAGACAAGCAGGCAACAGATGTTACCCGGGAGCTGGCTTTGCCGGCAGGGCCGCTTGCAGGCAGCGATAGCGCCGGAACAAAGAATATTATCAGGCCCCTGAAAGGCAGTACCCGGAAAACCCTGCTGAACCCCACGGAGAAGACACAGGTAAAAAAGGTGAACGGCCAGGCGCTGAAATTCACCAACCTGGATAAGCTGTTCTGGCAGGAAGCGAAGCTGACCAAAGGCGACATGATCAACTACTACTACCAGATGGCCCCGTACATCCTTCCCTACCTGAAGAACCGGCCCCAGTCCCTGAACCGGTTTCCCAACGGTATCAACGGCAAGAGCTTCTACCAGAAAAATGTTACCGGCAAGGTACCCGGATGGATAGAAACCTTCCCCTATTTCTCCAACAACGGGCAACAGAACCGCAACTTCCTGGTAGCAACAGATGAAGCCAGCTTGCTGTATATGGCGAACCTGGGCGTGATCGAAATGAATCCCTGGTTCAGCACCATCAAAAAACCGCATCACCCCAACTGGTGCGCATTGGACCTGGACCCGGACCAGCACAATACTTTTGAGCAGGTGATCGAGACCGCATTAATGGTGAGGTCAGTACTGGATGATATAGGGCTTCCCGGCTACTGCAAAACATCGGGGTCCACCGGCTTGCACATCTACATTCCCCTGGGCGGCAAATACACCTATGACCAGAGCCAGACGCTGGGTAAATGGATCGCTACCCGGGTGCATGAACAGCTGCGGGATTTTACAAGCATTGAACGTTTTACCCGGAAACGCAGGGGAAAGCTGTATATTGACTACCTGCAGAACCGCCCGCAGGCAACGCTGGCAGCGCCTTACTCGCTGCGTCCCAAACCCGGAGCGCCCGTATCCATGCCCTTGCATTGGGAAGAAGTTAAGCCCGGTTTAAAGATCACGGACTTCACCATTTTCAATGCGGTGGAACGGGTAAAAAAAGAAGGCGATATATTTAAACCCGTGCTGGGCAAAGGGGTGGATCTCAGGAAAATACTTGCTTCCCTGAAGTGATAAGCCGCCTGTTTTGTTCTTATTCATTTGCATTACTGCCCGGTCTTTCCTATCTTTTAGGGGCACAATGCTACACCCGTCCGAAACAATTCAGGTATGCTTAGATTTCCACTGAAAAACCAGGTACTGCATCATTTGAAAAATTTCCCGATCATTTTTACGGTCACCGCCTGGGTCTGTTGCGATGCGTTCTCCGCTTTTGCGCAAAGCAGGCCCAACCTGGTGGTCTTTATTGCCGACGACCTGAATCAACAGGATATCGGCTGCTACGGCAATACGGATGTCAGGACCCCTAACATGGACCGGCTGGCAGCTGAAGGTATGCGGTTCAACCGCGCCTATGCAGCCACTCCCATGTGCGCGCCCTCCAGGAGCGTGATGTTTACCGGGCTATACCCGTTCCGCAATGGCTCGCAGATGAACCATTTTACCGTAAGGCCCCACACCAGGAACCTGCCACAGTTCCTGCAGCAGCTGGGCTACCGGGTGGTGATATCCGGTAAAACAGATGTTTTCCCTTTTCACAATTTTCCATTTGAGCGGATCGGGGAAGAATTTGGACGGTATTTTCCCGTTGCCAACCGGCTGGACCGCAAAAAGGAAACCGTTCAGATGATCGGGCAGCATTTTAAAGACCGCCCGGAACAGCCCATCTGCCTGGTTGTGGCGCCCTGGGTGCCGCATGTGCCCTGGTTCCCGAACAGGGATTTTGATCCCGGGAAACTAAAAGTGCCCAATTACCTTGCTGATACCAAAGCTACCCGTAAAGCGCTGGCCGCCTATTACCAAAGCATTGGAGCAGCGGATAAAATGCTGGGCGAGGTGCTGCAGGCCCTGGACAAGGCTGGCCAGCAAAACAATACGGTAGTAATGTTCATCTCGGACCAGGGCGCACAGTTCCCCTCGGCAAAATGGTCTGTATACGACCAGGGCCTCAGGGTGCCGCTGATCGTGAGGTGGCCCGGGAAAGTGCCTGCCGGATCCGTCTCGGACGCCCTGGTGTCCCTGGTGGACCTCACCCCTACCCTGGTAGACCTGGGAGGCGGAAAGGCAATAGCGGGACTGGATGGCCGGTCATTTAAAGCCGTGCTCTTAAATGAAAAGCAAGACCACCATCCCTACATATTTGCGGAAACCTCCATGGAGCCTCATTTCTGGTATAATTATACGCCTTCCCGGACCATTATTACCGCCGACGGCTTCCATTATATCAGGAACTATCATCCCGGCGCCCGTTTCATTACGCATATTGACAAGGTAGAACAGAACGAGTTCTATTTTGACACCTGGGTAGCAGCTGCCCGAACAGACCCGAAGGCGAAGTTCCTGCTGGACCGCTACAGCTATCATCCGCCGCAGGAGCTTTTTAACCTGCATACAGACCGGGATGAGTTCAACAACCTGGCAGATGATCCAGCCTATTATACCAGGCTGAAGGAACTGGCGGCACTGCTGGATAAAGAGCTGAAGCGGCAGGGCGAAACAGATGAAATGATACGGGAAGGCCCCTTGCCGCAGTTCTTTGACCAGAGCTATGCTATCAGGCAAAATGTGGGCGCGTCCGATCTTTCCTTTAATAAAAAGCGGTGGAACCCGGACACGCTTATTATAACCGCCTACCTGGAAGGGATTGATAAAGGAGGGGTGGTATGCGACTATTTCAACAATTTCAAGCTATATGCCTACCGGCACAAAATAGGCCTGGTGCTGGCAGACGGCACTGAAATAGCCAGCCGGCAGCTCCCTGCGGACCAGGGACAGCTGGTTTTCCGCTTGTCTGAAAAAGGCGTCCTCGAGATCAGGTTTAACCGGCAGATGGTCTTAAAGCAAACACTGAAAGGTGATCTGACCAAGATCAGGGGCGGATATGTGACCTGCGGCAAGGTGCAGGGAGAGGAGCTGGAAGGCCGGCTTCAAACCTACCAGGGAAAGATCACAGACCTGCGCTTTACGATGAATGAACTAGCAAGAACGCCATTAAAATAGATTTTAACTATTAAATTATAGAATCAATTGATTTTAGCTATATCCTCAAAATCCTAATTTTATGCTCCTGCACAAATTCCAGGTGTAGGTTATTGTTCACTCAATACCATCATAAACTTGTACAAAATGGGAAAAGAATCAAATGACATCAGTAAATGCCCCTTCCACAATGGCAGCTTGAAGCAGCATGTTGGCGGTGGCGGCACCAGGAACCGGGACTGGTGGCCCCACCAGTTAAACCTCGGCATCCTGCGCCAGCACTCGCCCCTGTCCAACCCGATGGATAAAGATTTCAACTATGCAGAAGCTTTTAAAAGCCTCGACCTGGAAGCAGTGAAGAAAGACCTGCATGCGCTCATGACCGACTCGCAGGACTGGTGGCCGGCGGATTTCGGGCATTATGGCCCCCTGTTCATCCGCATGGCCTGGCATAGTGCAGGCACCTACCGGGTAACGGATGGCCGTGGCGGCGCAGGCTCCGGGCAGCAGCGCTTTGCCCCGCTTAACAGCTGGCCCGATAACGTAAGCCTTGATAAAGCCCGCAGGCTGCTTTGGCCTGTTAAACAGAAGTACGGCCGAAAGATCTCATGGGCAGACCTGCTGATCCTTACCGGCAATGTAGCGCTGGAATCAATGGGCTTTAAAACGTTTGGCTTTGCCGGCGGACGGGAAGATGCATGGGAAGCCGATGAAGCAGTGTACTGGGGCGCCGAAACCACCTGGCTGGGCGGCGACCTGCGTTATGCCAATGGCTCGGAAGGGGTGCCCAAGGAGCATGGCGTGGTTTCGTCTGATGATGATGCAGATGGTCATATTCATTCCCGCAACCTGGAAAAACCGCTGGCCGCCGTGCAGATGGGGCTGATCTATGTGAATCCTGAAGGCCCGGACGGCAACCCCGACCCTATTGCGGCCGCTAAAGACATCCGCGATACTTTTAGCCGCATGGCCATGAGCGATGAAGAAACAGTAGCCCTGATAGCGGGCGGGCACAGCTTCGGTAAAACCCACGGCGCAGCCCCGTCCAGCCACGTAGGCAAAGAGCCCGAAGCTGCAGGCCTGGAAATGCAGGGCCTGGGCTGGAGCAACAGCTATGGCTCCGGTAAAGGCGCCGACACCATTACCAGCGGGCTGGAAGTGACTTGGACGAAAACGCCCACGCAATGGAGCAACAATTTCTTTGAAAACCTGTTCGGCTTTGAATGGGAACTGACCAAAAGCCCGGCCGGCGCGCACCAGTGGGTAGCTAAAAATGCGGAAGATATTATTCCAGACGCCTATGATGCGGCCAGAAAGCACCGCCCCACCATGCTCACCACCGACCTCTCCTTAAGGTTTGACCCGGGCTTTGAGAAAATATCCAGGCGCTTCCTGGAAGATCCCGATGCATTTGCAGATGCTTTTGCCCGGGCATGGTTTAAGCTAACGCACCGCGATATGGGCCCCCGCGCCCGTTACCTGGGTCCTGATGTACCGGAAGAAGAGCTGCTCTGGCAGGATCCCATTCCCGCTGTGGATCATGTGCTGATAGATGATACCGATATTGCAGCGCTGAAAGCCAAAGTACTGGCATCCGGCCTGAGCGTATCCGAGCTGGTCTCTACTGCATGGGCCGCTGCTTCCACCTTCCGTGGCTCTGACAAACGCGGCGGCGCCAATGGCGCACGCATCCGCCTGGCCCCCCAGAAAGACTGGCGGATAAACAATCCTGCGCAGCTGCAAAAAGTACTGAACATACTGGAAGGCATTCAGCAGGAATTCAATGATGCGCAGACAGGCGGCAAAAAGGTTTCCCTGGCAGACCTGATCGTGCTGGCCGGCTGCGCAGGTGTTGAAAAAGCAGCCAAGGATGCCGGACATGCGGTTACCGTTCCTTTTACACCCGGCCGTACAGATGCTTCGCAGGAACAGACCGACCTGGAATCAATGGGCTACCTGGAGCCGCTGGCCGACGGCTTCCGCAACTACCGCAAACCCCACCTCCAGGTGTCTACCGAAGCGCTGCTGGTAGACAAGGCGCATCTGCTTACGCTCACTGCGCCTGAGATGACGGTACTGATAGGCGGCATGCGTGTGCTGAACACGAATTTCGACGGTTCCAGGCATGGTGTTTTCACGCAACGCCCGGGCCAGTTGACCAACGATTTCTTTGTGAACCTGCTCGACATGCGCACCGCATGGAAAGCGATCACCGAAGACCAGGAGCTGTATGAAGGCAGCGACCGCGCCACCGGTGCCATAAAATGGATAGGCACCCGTGCGGACCTCGTGTTTGGCTCCAACGCGGAACTGAGGGCCATTGCAGAAGTGTACGGAAGCGCAGACGGCGGGGACAAATTCGTGAAGGACTTTGTAGCAGCCTGGGATAAAGTGATGAACCTGGACAGGTTTGACCTGGCCTGATCATAAAATCCGGTGAATAATGATTATCGGGACCTGCAGACAGGCTACCGCAAAAAGGCATCGAAGTTCGGTGCCTTTTTTGTCAGGCGCTGGCCGGGCTCATATCTGCGGTAAGCTCAATAACATTACCAAAAGGGTCGGCAATAAAGCCGCACCGTTTTCCAATGACGGGCACGTCAAAGGGCGCACGTAATGTTGCTACGCCCCGCCGGGCCAGCTCGGACAGGGTGTTGTCAACGTTTTTAACGTTCATGCAAAAGTGGTGGTAGCCGGAAGCAAAAGCCCGGGCCTCCTGGCCGGCATCCGCCCCCGTTATGTCCTGGCTGATCACCTCGATCCAGCAGCTGTTGTCATTTGCAGGCGCCAGGAAGGCCAGCTTCAGGTCCCCTGCCCTCCACTTCCTGATCAGCCGGAATTCCAGCTTTTCCATGTACCATTTGATCAGGCCCTCATAATCCGACGTCCTGATGCCGATATGCGTAGCCTGCATATCACTGAAAATGCTTCCCGGTTCCTTTCCGGGGAAAGTGAGGGGCGTTATCGTAGTATCCATAACCATTAAAATGTTTCCTGTAATCAATTAAACATGGCAAAGTTAAAACAGGCCGCCATCCGGGGCCTTGCGGATCATGGTACATGCAGAGGTAAAAATGGTACTATTCGCTGATTTTCTGCCGGTAGGCAACCGGGGTAAGCCCGGTCATCTTTTTAAAGAAACGGTTAAAGTACGATGTATCATGGAAGCCCAGGCCATATGCGATCTCCTTTACTGAAAGATCCGTGTAAAAGAGCAGCCGCCCGGCCTCCAGGATCAGGCGTTCATGTATATGCATCATCACGGTTTTCCCGCTTTGCGCCCTGATCTGCGCATTCAGATGGCTGACCGAAATGTTCAGCATGGCCGCATAATCGGCTACACGATGAATATGCCGGTAATTTTCCTCCATGCAGGATTGAAAGCGCCGGTATAATTCACGTGCCGGGCCGGGCGCGTGCTCATGATACTGGTTATTGTAAATGCGGCTGAGGAATACCAGCAGCACCCTTACATAAGCGCAAAGCATTTCCATTTGCAGCCCCTCATCCTGCCGGAATTCCTGCACACACCTTTCAAGGATGTACTCCAGCTCTGCCCTGTGCCCGGGGTCGATCTTTAACGCATGGGTATGCTGCGGGTTTTGCAGCAGTGGCAGCCTGGCCAGGTTCCGGTTCTGCTCCAGCGCCAGGAACTCCCGGCTGAAAGTGATCACCGTGCCCGAAACTTTAGCGTTTTCCTTGATGTACACCTGCTCCGGAGAGCTGAAATAGCACATACCCGGCTGAAACTCATATGGCATCATATCCACCCAATGGCGGCCACTGCCTTTGGTAACATACATAAGGAGGTAGTAGTCCTTCCGGTGAGGCGTCAACCAGATATCTTCCTGCTTTAAAGGATGATCCCTGGCAGTTATGATCCGGATGGGGCCTCCTGGCTCTCCCTCCTGCCAGGGGATGTCATAAATCGGAATATTGTTACTGGTAGTATGCTGCATTTTGATCGCCTTCCCGGAGTACGCTCACGCGGCCTTTTTCTCCGTAAGCCTGAGCAGCGGGTAAAGTACGAATTTCCCGCGAGAAAGGCCTCATATCCTGCGATTGCTGCAGCAGCCGCAGGCTGCTCCACCCATTAGAGTATCTCTATATACCCTTCCGTTCCATGCACGCGAATGCGTTGCCCGTCTTTTATCAGCCTGGTGGCCTGCTCCACGCCCACCACCGCCGGCAGGCCATATTCGCGTGCGATAACTGCCCCGTGGGTCATCAGCCCGCCCACTTCAGTGACCAGGCCTTTTGTAGACAGGAACAATGGCGTCCAGCTGGGGTCCGTAAAAGCGGTGACCAGTATATCGCCATCTTCCAGCGCTGCATCTTCCATGTTCAGGATCACCCGTGCGCGCCCCTCTACAACGCCTGAAGAAACAGCGAGGCCTGCAATGGCGCCCGCAGGAATATTCTCCCGTTTGTACCGGCCCGTAATGATCTCGCCATCAGATGTGATAACGCGTGGCGGCGTAAGCTTTTCGTATAAGCGGTACGCATCTTTTCGTTTGTTGATGACCTGGTAATCCAGCTTGTTTGTGCGCACTACTTCCCGCAATTCTTCAAAGGCGAGATAGTAAATATCTTCTTTTTCATGAAGAATACCGGCTTGTACGAGGCGTTCCGCTTCCCTTAGCAAAGCCAGCTTATAAATGAAGTAGCGACTCACAATGTCATATTTCGGGTATTCACGATAACCGATGAGATCCCGGATCAGGCGGATCATCTGCTTTGTCTCTCCGGCTTTTTGCTCACCATCCGGCAATTGTTTCAACCGGGCTAGCAAGTCCTGTTCTTTTTTCAGGGCTTCCTGCCGTCCTTGCTCAAATTTCCGTTTGCTTTCGCCCGGCGCAAGATTTTTGATATTGCTGAGGATCATGGGCACCAGTATACCCGGTTTTTCACTCCAGCGTGTTCTTGTAATATCGATCTCCCCGGCGCATCTCATTCCATATTTGTCAAGATAGGCAGCAATCGCATCCCGCACCTGTTGCCCGCCTTCAAATTGCACCAGCTCCTCCAGGAAGTTATCATCCTTTACCTGTTGCAGATACCCGATTATTTCCGGGTAGGGCCGGATCACATCTGCAACGTCCAGTAGCGCCATGCCCATTTCAGAAGTAATATTGTTAGGTACCGACAGGGAAAGTGTGTCTGCTACGTTTTTTTCACCCAGCCAGTCATTCATTTTTTCATTGACCCATGCTGAAGCATGGATGGCGGCCATGATCACACCCAGGTTTTTCATATCCCCTGCATGCTGCCTCCGTTGCGCCAAATCTTCCAGGATACAATCAAATACCTCCAATCCTGACCTTGTCTGGATATTGCGCTTTAATGCAGCGATCGACAGCTCACTACTTTTAATTAAACCGGCAACAATTCCCGGATCGTTCCCTGCTTCTGCCAGAATATCTGCAGACGACATACCCTTATGGCTTTTAACGGGCCCCGGCTCGCTTTTGTCATTGGGGTCCGTTTGTATAAAATCTCCCCGTTCTATAATGGTAACGAGCGCATCTTTTATGAGCGGATCTGAGTGCCCCAGAACATCCAGTAAATTCTGCCGGCCGGCCGGTGAGGCCAGGCCCGCCGTGATATCCACAAACAGCCTTCCGCCACCGGTTCTGAACATGGGCCGGGTGCCTGTTAACAACCAGACAGATATTCCCAGCGGTTTAATGGGATCAGTCATCATTTGCTGGTGGCCAACAGATACATACACGCGGTTTTCCTGGTCATTTGCTTCGGGAATGGGGTATAAAGTGGTGATGGGCCGGCTCTGGACAATATAAAAGGCATCATCCGCCAGGCTCCATTCAATGTCCTGTGGCTGGCCGAAATGTGCTTCGATCTTTCTGCCCAGGTGCGCCAGCCGTAAGATCTGCTCATCTGTCAGCGCCTGCCTGCGCTGCTGCTCGGGGGCGATCTCCTGCTCTTTTGTACCGCCGCCTTTTAAAGCGTAAACAGCGAGCTGCTTGGTGGAGATCATCTTACCGGTGATCCTGCCGTTACAGACCGTATAGTTATCCGCATTCACCCGGCCGGCCACCAGGGCCTCCCCCAGTCCGAAACTGGCATCAATGGACAGCACCTTCCTGTTGGCAGTAACGGGATCGGCAGTGAACAGAATTCCCGCTGCCTGCGGAAAGACCATCTTCTGGACCACCACAGACAGCTGGACCTTACGATGGTCAAAACCGTTTTGAAGGCGGTACATTACTGCCCTGTCGGTGAACAGCGATGCCCAGCACCTGCTGATATGCTCCAGGACGGCCTTCTCACCGGTAATGTTCAGGTAGGTATCCTGCTGACCGGCAAAGGAGGCCGACGGCAGGTCTTCTGCCGTGGCGCTGGACCGTACAGCATAGGCATCCCTGTCACCCAGCTTTGCGAGCTGACCTGTTATCTCTGCGGCGATGTCTACCGGGATGGGTATGCTTTCAATGGTATCACGGATCTTTGCACATATTCCGGTAATGGCTTTCCTGTTACCTGCTTTCAGGACAGCCAGCTGCTCCAGCAGTGCGTTCACCTCTTCGCTGTTCCCAACCACTTCCTTATATACCTCCGTTGTAATGCAAAAGCCTGCCGGCACCAGTACGCCCGCTATCCGGGACAGCTCCCCCAGGCCGGCGCCTTTACCCCCGGCCAGGTCCAGCTTTGTTTTGTCGGTTTCCGGGAAACCCAGTATGCGGGCATTCATATTTTTCATTTGCTTCCCTTCCGGGCGATTACTGGTTGTTAAGTTCATTTGTTGTCTCATTCATTATTTCAATTGCTTTTGAGAAATAGGTCTCAATGACCTTAAGCTCCTTTCTTGAAAAGGAAGCAAGCAGCTGTTCCGACTTGTTCCGGTATTCCTTGTAGAGCGGCTCCAGGAGCGCCATTATATTCCGGGTGTCGGGTACTATGATCACCTTCCGCCGGTCGTCTGCGGCCAACGTTCTCTTCACCAGCTTTTTCTTTTCAAACCGGTCTATCAAACCGGTAATGGCGCCTGTTGTCAGCCCTGTTAAGCCGGAAAGTTCCCCCGCTGTCATAGGCCCTTTTTGCAATAAAAAGCCCAGGTATTTATGGTCAGTTCCTGAAAGCCCGGCCTTTCGTGCAACAGCTTCGTGCATCCGGATGGAGGTGTAGGCATATAGCTGGCTCAACTTTCTTGCCGGCGTGACTGCATCATTATCCATTTTTATCTTATTTGTTAAATATCTTAGTTGCAAAGATAATGTTATTCAGCAGCGTGCCAAATATTTTCGGGCGGCCGGCATAAATTTTAATATGTAATTTCCTGCGGCTATATTTGACCGCATGGAATGCCCAGGCATGGAGCTATTGCGTTTGAATAAATATTGTACCATGAAACAAACCGTAAAGATCTCAATGGGATGCCTCCTGTTGACCTTCGCCCTGAACACTACCGGGCTATTGGCACAACCCGGCCAGCCGGCCGCCGGGCCTACCTACCAGAACCCGCTGCCGGTAGCATTTGGCGATCCCTATGTGCTGCACGTAAAAGGCGACAAATATTATATGTACGGGACCGGCGGCATTGCCAGAAACGGGTTTGCCGCTTATTCCTCTACCGACCTGGTGAACTGGAAAGACGAAGGCCAGGTATATTATGCAGGCAACAAGGGCGGCTGGAGCGATTCCACCGCTGCCTGGGACGGGGCATACTGGGCGCCTGAAGTGTATGCATATAAAGGCAGGTTCTACATGTTCTACAGCGCACAATGGAAAGAGAACCCCCATAAGGAGCTTGAGAACTTCCGTATCGGGGTAGCTGTGGCAGACCGCCCTACCGGGCCATTTGTGGACATCAACAAGCGGCCCGTTTTTGATCCCGGCTACCCTGTTATTGATGCCAACGTACTTTTTGATGAAAACGGCAGGATCTACCTTTATTACTCCCGTTGCTGCTACAAGCATCCTGTGGAAAGCGAGGTAGCTGCCTGGGCCAGGCAAAAGGGATGGTTTGATACCATAGAGGAGAGCTGGGTATACGGCGTGGAGCTGAAACCCGACCTCAGCGGCATAATAGGCGAACCCGTACTGTTATTACGCCCTCCTGTAAAGATGAATGACCGGCAGGCGGAATGGGAAAGCCGCTCGGTGACCTCAAAGGAAGTGAACCGCCGCTGGACAGAGGGCTCGTTCGCCTTTAAAAAGGGAGATACCTACTATATGATGTACTCTGCCAATTATTTTGGCGGCCGAAGCTATGCAGTAGGATACGCTACTTCCAAAAGCCCGCTGGGCCCGTTCACCAAAGCAGCTAATAATCCCGTATTGCAGAAAAACGTGGAGCAGGGCGGCGTGGTGACCGGAACCGGGCATAACAGCGTTACTTACTCACCGGACGGGAAAGAGATGTTTTGCGTATATCATGCCAGGACATCTGCCACAGGCGAAAAACGCGTTGTTTTTATTGACCGGATGAAGATATTAAAGGATGGGAAACTGGTTGTAGAGGGGCCTACTACCACGCCACAGGCCGCGCCGGGAAACAGGTAGCAGGCTTACTTATTAAGCGTGCAGCATTGCAAACACCTCATCAAACACCTGCCATGAGCTTAACGCAAAAACAAAAGGTGCTTTACAAGACCTTGCAGATTGAGGGGCTGGACATTTTCTACCGGGAAGCCGGAGACCCTTCCCACCCTACTATGCTGCTAATGCATGGTTTTCCAAGCTCTTCCCATATGTTCAGGCACCTGATGCCCCTGCTGGCGCAGGAAAATTATCACGTTGTTGCGCCTGATCTTCCGGGCTTCGGGTATAGCACTTACCCGGACCGGCATAACTTTGACTATTCCTTTGAGAACTTTGGAAGGATAATGTCCCTGTTTGTAGAAAAGAAGCAGCTGCAAAAGTTTGCCCTGTATCTACATGATTACGGGTCTCCCATAGGAATGCGTGTAGCATTAATGCACCCGGAGAAGGTCACCGCCCTTGTTTTCCAGGACGGCAATTCGTACGAGGAAGGCCTTGGCCCGGAATGGAACACCACAAAGCAGTACTGGGATCACCCCACCAGGGAAAACAGGGAAAAGCTGCCGGAATGGCTGAATGCAGAGGGCACCCGGCAGCAGTATGTTGCCGGTGTACCTGCAGAGCAGATCCCGCTATTCTCTCCCGATACCTGGACGCTGGACTGGGCATTAATGGACCGCCCCGGCCATATTGAGGCCCAGTTTGCCCTGTTTGAAAGCTACCAGCACAACAGGCAGTACTATGCCAGGTTCCAGGACTTCTTTCGTAAAGCCCAACCGCCAACTCTGGTCATATGGGGAAAGTATGACGCTTATTTCAGTGTAGCCGAGACGGAGTGTTACAAGAGGGATATCCCTGATGCCGAGATCCATATCCTGGAGGCGGTCACAAAGCCCTGGAAAGCCACCTTGAGGAGATCGCGGCTATTATGCTAAGCTTCCTGGGAAAAAACCATGTGCAGCACAGGTTAACGTAACATCTGCCAATCCCTCCCCTGCCCCCCTGTCAAAAGCTGTTGTGAGGAAACAAGGGACAAAAGCTATTTCCCGATAATTTCCTTCCGGTGCTTTATTCCCCAGTCCGTGAGGTCCTTGATGATGGTCTGCAATGTTTTCCCGTGTTCAGTAAGCTCATACTGAACAGTTACAGGCTGCGTGTCTAAAACTGTTCGTTTGATCAGCTTGTTTAATTCCAGCTCCTTTAATTCCTTGCTCAGCATTTTGTTGGAAATACCATCTATATCGCCCAAGATATCAGAAAATCTTCTTTTGTTGTAATAGCAGATAGATGAGATGATGGATATTTTCCATTTCCCGTTTAACACATCCATTGAATCCTGAACAGCCCTCATTTCATTTTTGTGTTCCTTTTCAAAATTCGTGCACGTCATAAGTTACTTTGTTACTTCCAGGTTACTGTTACTTCTAGATACAAAGTAACCAAAATAAATTTACCTGATCTAATTTAGCAGCTCAATCATCAAATAATTAAACGAATGAGCAAACTGAAGAACAAAGTAGCCATAGTTACAGGTGCATCCAAAGGAATAGGAGCATCTATTGCCAGATATTTTGCGGCAGAAGGCGCCAAAGTTGTTGTGAATTACGCATCCAGCAAAGCAGATGCAGAGAAAGTAGTTAAAGCCATAACAGATAAGGGGGGCATGGCAATTCCTGTGCAGGGGGATGTGGCGAAGGAAGCCGATATAACCAGGCTCTTTGAAGAAACAAAAAATGCGTTCGGCACCCTGGACATCCTGGTGAACAATGCCGGGATCTACCAATACGAACCAATTGAGCAGGTATCGGCAGCATCCTTTCATCAGCAATTCAACATTAATGTCCTGGGGTCTTTGCTTGCCATCCAGGCTTCCTTAAAACTGTTTGGCAACAAGGGCGGCAATATTATCAATATCAGCTCCGAGGCAGGTAAAACGCCTCTTCCGACAGGATCGGTATATTCCGCCACCAAGGCCGCATTAGATGCCATTACGATCTCCTTATCCAAGGAATTCAGCGGAAAGAACATCCGCATCAATTCTATTTTGCCCGGCATTGTGGAAACAGAAGGCTCGCATAGCGCAGGCTTCATTGGCAGCGATGCGGAAACAAGATTCGTTGCCAATACGCCGCTGGGCCGTACCGGGCAACCCCAAGATATTGCAAAGGTAGCCGTGTTCCTTGCTTCGGATGACGCTGCCTGGATCACGGGAGAGAAGATCTCCGTTTCAGGAGGCATTTACGGCATATGAATTTAAAACTGGTAAAAATGGGTAAGTTAAAGAACAAGATAGCCGTAATCACAGGCGGCAACAGCGGTATTGGGTTCGGCATTGCAGCAGCCTTCAGGAACGAAGGGGCGGCTGGCACTATTACCGGAAGGAACGAGGCAACCTTGAAAAGTGCCGTGGATGCGCTGGGGGCCGGTTTTATCGGCATTAAAGGTGATGTAACAGCTCTTCCCGATCTGGAAAATATATTCAAAAGAACCGCTGACAGATTCGGGAAAATTGATACGCTGGTAGTGAATGCCGGAGGCGTTGTGGATGGTTTTCCAATGGCTGCAATAAGTGAGGTTACCGAAGAAAGCTATGACCGTTATATGGACCTGAATTTAAAAAGTGCCTATTTCACAGTGCAAAAATCGCTTCCGTATTTAAATGACGGTGCTTCCATTATACTGATCGGGTCCAGTGCTGCACATCGTGCAGTACCCGGAATGGCTATTTATAGCGCAGCAAAAGCGGCTATCATATCATTGGCCAGAGGCCTGTCGCTGGACCTGTTGCCAAGAAAGATACGGGTGAATGCGCTTTCTCCGGGTTCTATTGATACACCCGTTTTTGGGAAAATTGTACCCCAGGAACAGCTGGCACAGGTAAAACAAGCCTGGATAGCTATTACACCTGCAGGCAGGCAGGGGCTTCCCTCCGATATCGGAAAGGCTGCCGTATTTCTAGCCTCGGATGATTCGGCTTTCATGGTTGGCACTGAGATCCTTTCAGACGGCGGCCTCACTAATATCAGCCTGATGAAATAAACGCAGCGCGCCTGCCCGCTACAATTGCAGGCGGAGGATCAGCTAGAATGACATTTTTACTTAATTTTAATCTGCCTCCCATTCAGGGATACTTACACCAACACAACTGCGATATTGATAGCTTTTAAATAAATTCATGCACGCTGTTGCGCCTGACATATCTGCTTCACAAAAGACATTCAAGGCTAATTCTTTGTTCTCTTGAACTAATCATCCTTAATTCCTCACTTTAGCTTTATAATGTTGCTGACGGGGGCTTCCATGGCTTGGGCATTAAGGAGTCTTGCTCCCATATATGCCCTTTGGAGCATGGCAGCAACAACGGCGTGCTCAATGCCCTAAAGCATAAAAGTAAAAATCTTCAATTTTTTTTATGATTAGTATGTTGTCGACAAATGTTTGTATCATAGGCGCCGGCCCTGGCGGCGCAGCAGCTGCCCTGCAGCTGGCGCAGCTGGGAATTGAAAGCGTCGTGGTGGACAAAGCTGTCTTCCCGCGGGATAAGGTTTGCGGGGATGGACTGAGCCACAAAGTGCTTCCGGTACTTGACGCTATTGACAAAGATATGGCGCAGCGCCTGCGTGCGTATGCAGAGAAAGTGGATATCTGGGGAATGGCCTTTGCATCCCCGGGCAGTACCCGCATGGAGGTTGCCTATAAACCCAACTCTGACCGTGAGGTCAACGAACCGGCAGCCTTTGTATGCAAACGCATCCATTTTGACAATTTCCTGATAGATGAACTGAAACGCAGATCAGGTATGATCCGCTTGTATGAAGGCATAGCCATTGAAAAATATGCGCTCGAAGACGATGGCTACGTAGTAAGCGATGCAGCCGGGCACTTTGCTGTGAAGGCCCGGTTGCTGATCGTTGCCAATGGCGCTTATTCCTCTTTTACCAAAAATGTGGCCAACATCCGCATGGCGCCGGCTCACTGCTCTGCCGCTGTAAGGGCTTACTACAAAAATGTAAAAGGCTGCCACGTAAACGGCTTCCTGGAGTGGTACTTCTTAAAGCCTTTACTGCCCGGATACTTCTGGATCTTCCCCCTACCCAATGGAGAGGCTAATGTTGGTATCAGTATGAGTAGTGAAACGGTACGCAAAAAAAAGGTGAATATGAAAAAGCTGCTCATCAATATTCTGCAGCATGATCCCATATTCCAGGAGCGTTTTCGCGATGCGGAGATCATCAGTGCTATAGAAGGCTATTGCCTGCCGCTGAGCAGTAAAAAAAGAAAGCTTTCCGGTCCCCGTTATATGCTGGTTGGGGATGCCGCCTATATGGTTGATCCCTTTACCGGGGAAGGGATCGGCAATGCCCTCCATACCGGCAGGCTGGCGGCACAACATGCAGCCGCGACACTGAAGAAAAACGACTTCTCAGCCGCCGCCATGGCAGCATATGACGAAAATGTATACCGGGTACTGGGCTCGGAGCTGCAATTGAGTCGTCGCCTGCAAAAGCTGGCGAAATATCCCGTGTTGCTCAACCTGCTCATAGGAATGGGAAGGCGCAACAAGCAGCTCAGGGAATTGATCTCCCGTATGTTCAATGATTTGACGCTGCGCAGAAAGCTGGCCCTCCCCTCTTTCTATATCAAATTAATATTAGCGTATTGTGCTAAGGTCAGGCGTACTTGATCCTGGAAATTTGCGCCCGATTTTTATCCGCCAAAATCAGGCGATCACCAAAGCAAGCTGCCTGTGACGGTAGCACTGGCATCTTATATCCGATAATCATCAATTGTATTCAAACAATTCATTATGGTAAACTTTCATTTTAAAACAGCCACGTCAGCCGGTAGTGTTGAACCCATCACTAAAGCAGCACCTGCCGGCAAGGAGCAGGTATATTCAAATGTTCCGGGCGTAGCCCCTGGTGCCGCCGAGCAATATCAACAGTATATTTTGCCGATGGTTTCCCGTACGTTTGGGTTGACCATACCACAATTGCCCGGCAGCTTGCGCCGGGTGATCGCTAATGCCTACCTGCTGGCGCGTGCAGCCGACACGCTCGAAGATGAAAAGACATTGGATAAGGACCGGAAGTACTATTATGGGGAGGCTTTGATGGAAATTGTTGCCGGAAGAGGCGATGTGGACCGTTTTGCCGGAGAACTGGCGCTGCTGCTGTCTCCAGGAACCTCTCAGGCGGAACGCAACCTTATAAGGAATTTGCCGCTGATCATCCATATAACCCGGACTTTTACCACCAGCCAACAACAGGCTATCGAACGGTGTATACGCATCATGTGGAAGGGGATGCACTGCTTTCTAGACAAAAGAAGCAGGTATGGCCTCGCAACCAGGCAGGAAATGGAGGACTATTGTTACTACGTGGCGGGCGTTGTTGGGGAGATGCTCACAGCCCTGTTCTCGGAGTATTGTCCTGCTATTGCCGCAAAGCAGGAAGAGATGAGAAAGCTGAGCGTATCCTTCGGGCACGCTCTACAGATAGTCAATATCCTCAAGGATCAATGGGAGGACCGGCAGGCAGGCACATGTTGGCTGCCACGGGATCTATTCGCCCTACATGGCGTGCGCCTGGAACAGCTGGAGCCGGGAAATACAACAGAAGGCTATCGTGCAGCGCTGCTCGAGCTGGTAGGTATGGCACATGCGCATCTGCGCAATGCTTTTCGTTACACACTGCTGATACCTGCCAGCGAACCGGGTATCCGCCGCTTTTGCTACTGGGCGATCGCCCTGGCTGCATTGACGTTGCGCAATATTACCCGCAGACCGGATTTCACAGCGGCAGCAGCGATAAAAGTACGGCGCAGGAAGGTAGCTCAACTGATCGCCCTGACCCGTTTTACCGGGGTGAGCAATTGGGTGCTGAAGCAGCATTTCAGGCTGATCACCACAAACCTTCCTTTGCGGGAGACTGCCCTGTCAGCTATCTGAGACATCCGGGACGATAATGGGTCTTATGCACTTCGCCGCTGGCTTACCGCTGCTTTTTGTGTAGTTTTTGCGGAGACCAGGCATGATTTGTCCCGGTCAGAACTTTGTTTTTATACCTAGCCGGATAGTTTGTGAAAAATCGTACATTTCAAAACTGCTTTTACTTTTTGGGGGGACAAGCTCCAAATGCAAATAGATACTGGTTTTCGCCTCCGGCCTGTAGTTAAGGGCCAATTGGTTGAAACTTGCCATATCGTCAAGTCCCAGATAAGTAATTACTCCGCCATCCACCTTTTTCAAAAGATCAGTTTTGAACAAACGGATAAACAGGTAGTTTTTCTTGCTTATGCGGTCTCTATATGGGTAAACGCTTCTAAGCACATACTTCCATAAACCGCTGATACCAATTACCGGCATATTTAGCAGCCGTTGGTATATTGCCGCCATCTGCATCAGGTCGTCCCATTCCCGGTTACTGTAACCATCAGATAAATGGACCCATTCAAAAATAATGTTAACCTTCTTTACAGGAGACCATTGACCACCAAATAACAGCCTGAAAACAGGCCCCTGTTTGCTCCTGAACATCCCGATTGGCGAAGGATAAAGCATTTCGTTACGCGCCTGGATCATATTATCAGTATGTAGCTCCAGCCTTTCCCCAATGGCAACGGTTCCATTTGCCGCTACCTGCAGTCTGCCGTCAAACCCCCAACGGACCGCAGCAGACAGCTCGAAAGGGGAAAAGCTATGATAATACCGGAGCGCCACGGAATTATCCCTGAAATAGAAGCGGGTGTTCTGCCTTGTATCTATCAGGTAATAAAAATCGACCTGGCCGCTTTTTGTATAATACGACAGCTGCAGCAGATCGCTTCCCTTAATATTGTAGAAGCGGTCAGTAGGATCTGTCAAAGAGGGAGGCTGTATAATGATATCTGAGGGACTGACAATATACCCAACACCCATTTTTACCTTTTTACGTCCCGCTAAAAGGCCGAATGGCCCTTTTGACAGCTGGTAGTATAGTTCAATCGGGTCCAGCACGCTGCAGAACCTCGCCTTATTTCTATGGTTCTCCATATCTGAAATGGCAGAAAGCTCACTTAACCATTTTATGTCGGCATTAAAATGCCCGGCAGGTAACTTGAACGAATGATCAAAACGCAGCAGGCCGTAGATGGACAGATACGGGAGCAGCTGAATATTTTCAGGGTTTATCAGGGACTGGTTCAGTTTGTAACAGTCCACTTCAGTTAAAAATGTAATCTGCTGTCCATTAATACTTGTATATTCAAGCGTCAGCAGCAGCACCAGCAGGGCTATAATTTTATCTACATACTTCATTAGAGACTTCCGCTAAAGATGTCTTGATAAAATATCGGCCCGGTAATCCGCGCTCCTGTTTTATTAGTGTAAGCCTCACTGCCGATACTTTCTCCTCATTAAAATGGTCTATGAAATTTAGCTCGGTGTTAATGTCCTTTCCATCTACTACTTCATACTTAATGTACCTGATCGTCTTATACTTCCTTCCTGAATGTAGATATGCAACTGCCATTATAGGTCTTTTAGTATATTTCTCTATCCAGAACTCCACTTTTTGATAGGTGGTACTTTTTTTATTTGAAGAAAGATGTAAAAGGAATGCATCCTTTTTTACGTTTTCCTGTTCTATCGTTACTTCCTCCGTTGACATCACTTCATAATTCTTCCAGCTGAGGTTGGTTATATCGCCGAATGAAACGGAACCGGACATTTTCTGCATAGGCGTGATCCTTGTGGGACGTCTGGTATCATTTGAATAAAACCACAGATCATCATTTTCCATTAATAAAAGGTTGCCGTTTTCCGCCGCGGGAGCCACATAGGCAATGAGCACCTTGTCCCCTTTGTAAAAGACGTTATACTTATGTACGGATCGCCTGGTTGAAGCACGATCATCAATGCTGGCAACAAAGGACATCTCGGGCCATGGCAGCACTTTTTGTCCTGCCTGCTGCAATAGCTGCTCCCCTCTTTCCTGTGACTGTGCAAATGCAAGGGAAGGGAGTATTATAAAAATGAACCAACAGGGTAATGTAATAAGGCGTTTCATTCCTGAGCATTTAATTGATAAAAAATATTATGTATGTTCCAGAGAATCTATAATGGATAATTTCCGGATGGCGAGAAAGCTGGATAGTGATGAACAGGATATAGCTACAATAATTCCTGCAGATAACCATAGATGGTAAATACTCACCCCGTTGATACGTAACGGATATCCCCTGTTCATCCCGGGGATAGTTGGCATCATAATTCGATATTCATTTATTAGAGCGGCGATCAGCAAATGCAACAGGAAACCGGTCAATACGCTAATAACCCCTATGAACATCGCTTCCAGGAAAAATATCATATTAATGACAGGTACACTCAGCCCAATCGCCCGCAATGTCCCTATTTCACGTACCCGCTCCATTGTAGCTATATGCATAATATTCCAGCAACCAAGCGCCACTAGCAATAACACAATAACACCCATAAATATAAAAATGGAGCTATATGTCTCTTCAACCGACGTATAGAACTCTGCGTTTTGCTTCCAGTCAAGCAGACGCAGGGGAGCCAGCGGCAGCCTGGCTTTCAGCGTGTCTGACAATCGTTGTTGTTTTTCGTCAAGATGCTCCCTGTTTTTAAACATGACAGCTGCGTAGCTGATCTTGTCAGTATTGATGAGTTGCTGCGCTGTTTTTATATTTGTGAGCAGATAGTATTTGTCAACCTGGTTGATCCCGGTTGACATGATTCCCGACACCACTACATCGGTTCCGTTAATGGCGCCGTCAACGGTTGTTCCATACATTATCAGTGCATCGCCTACCTTTGCATGGAGTGCAAGCGCCAGCTTTCTACCCAGGAGAATGCCGGTGTCCTCCCTGCCGAGTGGCAGGATCTCATTTCCGGCAAGCGCAGTAGGGTCGATTTTGGAAAGGCCATTCCGCAAACGAGCTTCCGTTGCCGGTTCTATGCCATATCCTTTAAAGGGCAATACTTTATCCCCGTTTGAGATCAATCCGCCTATTTCTATTCTTGGCAATATATAATCCACATCAGGATCGTCGCCGAGCGCCTTCATTAATGTTGCTACATTGCCCAACCCGAATTCATAGGCATAGCTTTCCTCTGCAAGTCCGGCGTGTATGTCTTTTATTTGCACATGCCCCGATCCTCCTTCTCCGCCAAATCCGTTTCTGATAGTCAATTCCTCCAGCCCGTACATTATATATTGGTAGTAGCCCATGGCAATGCTTAACGCTGCAAATCCTGCAGCTCCTATTGTGATAGCAAAGGCAGCGCCTCTTCGATTGCGGAAAAGGTTCCTGTAGGATAGCTTTAACAGCTTATAAATATAAATTCCGGGGATTTGGTGCGCTGACACATCTCCCGGGGACGTAATTTTCCGCGGTGATAGGTAGAATTTTAATGTGTGCTGGTCCAACATTATATACGAATGATGTTTAGTAGTATCCAACGAGATTACCCTCTCTCAGAAAATATTTGTTCCCGGCATACCGGATCACTTCAGGATCATGAGTTGCCAATACTATTGTGGTGTTATATTCCGTACCCATATCCTTCAATAGCTGTACAATTGAAAGAGTGGTGTCCCTATCCAGGCTAGCCGTAGGTTCATCAGCTACCACCAGCCGGGGACTTCCGGCTAAAGCCCTTGCAATGGCCACCCGCTGGCGTTGCCCCCCGGATAATTTTGCCAGCGGATAGCTCATCCTGTCCTTTAGCCCGACACGTTCCAACATATGCTCTACCTTCTCCCTGATCTTCTTTTTCTCCTGATAGCGAAACAATAGCGGAAATTCCACGTTCTCATACGCACTCAATACGGGAATCAGGTTAAAGGACTGAAAAACATACCCGATATTCTGCAACCGGTATTTGCTCAGATCATCCAGGCTGATCCCCGTGATGTCATAGCCGGAAAACAATACACTTCCGGAGCTAGGTTTGTCAATACACCCGATAATATTCAACAATGTTGATTTGCCGCTGCCGGAAGCCCCTGCAATTGTCAAAAAATCGCCGTAGTTGATATTCAGGCTTAAATTTCGTAAAACAGTAACTTGCTCTGCTTTTGTATCAAACTCCTTTGAAACGTTCTTTAACTGGAATAATATTTCAGACATACAGTATTTATATTAACATGATCAGTGTTGGAATCATACCTGTTATTCCTGAAGGACGCATTGAAACAAGAAAAAAGGAAAGCTGTCGCTTATCCGGTCTGCCCCGTCATTGCCTTTAATAAATCATCTGCATGCGCATTCTTTACTTTTGGGGGCTCTTCTATAGTAGCAGCTGACAAAACAACCGGGGAAATGGTTTACCGCTGACTGTACAACCGGATGGCACTATCATCGTATTTACATTTTCAGGAAGGGGGATAGATAAAAGGCCTTGTAAAACCGGGCAAACGCCCCAACCATAAATGCCTGCCGGTGCTATCTCTTCAGGCGCTTTAACTGCTCTTTTCTTCTGCCGCAGCAGGCGAACTACAGGGAAATACCCGTTTCTTTGTAAAGTAATGACAAGTGAAGCATCTGGACTTTCTAACGATGTAATACCAGCCCTTGTAAATATTTCATTAAGACTCAGCATAATGAAGCTTTGAAGGTGAAACACTGTGAATATGTATGAAATTATAATGGCAGCTGGAAAGAAAATGGTCCTTAATTTTTTTTCTGAGCTCCCAAAAGACATACAATTACCGGCAAGCATTAACCGGATGCTTCCCGGGAGGGTGAATGGCAGTACCGGCTATCCCTTTACAGGAACGGGTGCTTATACTTATACTGTTAGTTGTAGTGTTTCCTGCATCTGTTACCTGTTGCAAATTGTTTGACTATGTTGCTATGCATTCAATATAAAGGGTATGATAATATTATTGTGGCAATAAATGGAATAGCTAACAGGTTATACTAAAAGATATTAATTGAAATAAAGCAAAAAAAATTGCGCAAGTAAATACTCGCCCTTATATTTGCAAGCAAATGATTGCGTATCATGGAGGCACGAAGAGATGTTTTTCAAGCTATTGCAGACCCGACACGAAGAGCCATTATCGGTATGATTGCAAAAGAACCTGTCAATGTCAATACCATTGCTGAACAGTTTGATATAAGTCGGCAAGCCATATCCCTACATTTAAAAATATTGGCAGAATGTGGTCTACTGAATATGAAGCAACAAGGACGTGAACGGATTTGCGAAGCAAAATTGGAAAAGCTGAGCGAAGTAAACGAATGGATATCACAGTACAAACAGTTTTGGGAAAGCAAATTGGATGCATTGGGCAAATTTCTTAGCAACAATACAAAGTCAAAATAATGGACAAGAAAATGTTGGTAATCGAACGTACTTATGAAGCCCCCATAGAAAAAGTCTGGGAAGCGCTTACGAACAGAATATTTACAACTGCATTACTATGATGATGTGGAACCGAAACCCGAAGCCAGATTAGGCGATTACTATGAAAAATTTAAGCTTGTACCTGATGATGATGGAAACATACTTTCCATAGAGATTGGCAAAATAACAAAATGTGATATTCCTCTCTTTGAAGAAATGTGGGATCAGGCAATAAACATTATCAAGGAACTCTCAGAGAAAGAATAAAATAAGAATTAAAACTCAGTATATATGAATTATTTATTATATATCATTGGGATTATAGGGACCTCGGTTGTCGGATTTTTCGCCTTGGGTCTGATTAAACGAAAAATAATGTATGATTGTGAAATAATGGTTGATAAACCAATAGAAGAAGCCGGAAATGTAGCACAGGACGAAGAAAGGATGTCAGAATGGCTGGAAGGATTTAAAAAAATTGAACACGTAAGCGGTACGCCCAAAACGGTTGGAAATGTGTCAAATATATATTTTACAAGTAACGGAAAGGAGATGGTTATTAAGCGGACAATTACCGCCATTAAATTATTCGAATCAATGGAGTCATTGTCTGAAACTGACTTCATGAATATGGAATATATTGTTAAAATGATCGCAATCGGTAATAAAACAAAAATTAGTTCAAGTACTACTGTTAAAGGAAATGGAATATTTGCTAAATCACTGATGGTATTTATGGGCGGTTCTCTTAAAAAGCAGGAGGAAACGAATTTGATTAAACTGAAAAATACAATCGAAGCAAACACAAAGAAATATTTTCCAGAACAGGCAACAACAAAGTAAGCGGGTGGCTATTCAAGGTCAGAATTATTTATTTCTCTCGAAAAGCAAAAGATTGATATGAAACTCTCTTCACAAGCAACAAACATCCTGGCTCAAATCCATACTAAAACCAAGTTGGGAGACCTACGAAAAATCGCCGGTGAGATTAAAAAAGACCACGAATTGGCTCTGGAACTTTGGTCAATCGGTCAATTTTTATCCCGACAGTTGGCAATTTTGATTATGGACAAAAAACAACTTTCGCAAGAACTCATTGACAAACTGGATAAAGACATTCAGCAACATAGTGAAGATGAAAGACTTCAACTAATTGATTGGTTACTGGCAAACCAACTTTCCAAAGACAAAAAGACTGTTTCATTAATGGAAACTTGGGAAAACAGTCAATCTTCACTGCAAAGGCGAGTTTTTTGGTATTATCAAGCCCGTTTACGTTGGGTTGGGCAAACACCACCGCCAAACAGTGAAGAATTACTTTCCAAAATTGAAACACGTATCGAAAAAGAAGTGCCGGAAGTCCAATGGGCAATGAATTTTACTGCAGGTTGGATTGGAGTTTATGAAAAGAAATATCGAAACCGGTGTATTGCTCTTGGTGAGAAAACAGGTCTTTATAAAGGTGAAATGGTATCAAAAGGGTGTACTCCCAATTATTTGCCCGAATTCATTGCGATGGAAAGCAACAAACGAAAAATATAATCCGGCCATAGGTAAGCTTGATTACGGGTTTAACACTTCCCGTATATAGAAACCTAACTCAGTGAACCGGAACATGGCTTATGCAGTTTTGAGTAGAAAAATATTTTAGCCGCAATAATTACTTGTAAAACTTTAAACTAACATCACACCCTTATTATAATAATAAAAAATAATATTTAATTAATTGTAAAATAATGAACCGTTACCAATCAGAATTATTTCAGAATCACTGGCTAATTTAGTGTCTATGAAAATTCTGATAGTTGAAGACGAGGCAGACCTAGCCAAAAGCATTGCTGCATACCTGGCCGACGAAAATTACCACTGCGAGTTTGCTGCAGACTACAAGGAAGCCCTGGAAAAAATCCATCTGTATAAATACGATTGCATTTTACTGGATCTTATGATACCCGGCGGAAGTGGATTGAATATTCTGGAAGAATTAAGATCGCGGAACGAACAGGATGGAATCATAATCATTTCCGCAAAGAACTCAATTGACGACAAGGTCAAAGGCCTTCAGATAGGCGCAGACGATTATCTTGCCAAACCCTTTCACCTCCCGGAGCTGGCAGCCCGTATCTACTCTGTTATCCGCAGAAAGCAATTCGGGGCAGTGAATATCGTGGAACAGCATGAACTAAAGATCGATCTGCTGGCTAAAACGGTGACAATACACGAAAAAGAGGTGCCCCTTACCAAAAAGGAGTTCAGCCTTCTATTGTATTTTGTAAGTAATAAGAACAAAGTGATCTCAAAAAGTGCCATCGCCGAGCAACTATCCGGTGATATCGCCGATATGTTCGACAACTATGATTTCATTTATGCCCATATCAAAAACCTGAAGAAGAAACTGCTGGAAGCCGGCTATGGAAATTATCTCAAAACGCTTTATGGCACCGGATATAAATGGGTAATATGAGCAAATTACTTAACCATTCACTGAAAAAATTCATCATTTATGCCGGAGTCGTGCTGGCATGCAGCATTCCCGTATATTATTTTTTTCTCAGTGAGCTGTGGCAATATGAACTGGCAGAGCACGATATCATTCTCACCGAGAAGGCTGGCCGGGAAGACAGTTTCCTTATCATTGGTACCGTAACTGTACTCACAGTGCTGTTCTTCAGCCTGCTACTGGGTGGGCTGGTGCTCCTGAACCGCCGGATCTCGCGTAAGTTATGGCACCCCTTCTATGATAGTCTCGCCAAAATAAGGGATTTTGACCTAAACCGGCAAAAGGCGGTATTTTTTGAAGAAGCAGACATTATAGAGTTTGCAGAGCTTAATAAACATTTGCAGAAACTGATAAGCAGCACGGTGGCGGCTTATAACCAGCAAAAAGAGTTTGCTGACAATGCCTCCCATGAGCTGCAAACCCCTTTAGCGATTGTTCAGTCAAAGCTTGATCTATTGATGCAAAGCAAATCCCTGACTGATGAGCAGTACAATATTATTGAGGATGCTCATAAAGCGCTGACGCGGGTAGGACGAATCAATAAAAATCTGCTGCTGCTTACCCGTATCGATAATAACCAGTATATGGACAGGGAACCGCTGGACCTGTCGGACCTTATAGAAATATCGATCACTGCATCAGAACAATTCGCAGAAGCCAAACAGCTCATATTAAAGCCTTGCATATATCGAAACATTGAAGTACAGGGTAATAGGGAGCTGGTAGAAATACTAGTCAACAATTTACTCAACAACGCGATAAGGCACAGCATTCCAAACAGCGTTATTTACATCACATTGTCTGAAAAAGAGCTTGTTTTTGCCAACCAGGGCACCGAATCTCTAAAACAGGACCAGCTGTTCAAACGTTTCGGCATCGCTTCATCAAAAACGCCGGGCACCGGTCTGGGGCTGGCGCTGGTAAAACAGATATCAGACCGTTATAACTGGAGGGTCAGCTACGCGTTTGCCAACTGCCATCACATTTTCTCTTTACACCTGTAATTCAGAATTTCTTCCAAATCAGGTCGTACCTATGCAGTATAAATAAATGAAAATGAGGCCTGTTTTGGTTGCAGCACTATTACATTTTTTTTGCTTCATGGGAGCGCATGCCCAGGTGGGGGATAGTTTAAATGCCCATACATCCCGTCATATACTGCAAAAAGGCCTTTATATGCCGGCATCCCTTATCCTTGTAGGCATTTTCGCCAATGACAACGGTGAGGAAGCTATCAAAAAAGAGATCGTAGAAGAACGGAATGAGCACCTGGGGCGTTTTCATACCAAAATTGACAATTACCTGCAGTACTCCCCTATTGCCATTGCCTACGGCCTGGACGCCATGGGCATTCGCTCCAAGACAGATATGACAAACAGAAGCGTTATCCTGCTCAAAGGCGAATTGCTCATGATTGGCGCCGTAAGCCTGCTAAAAAGATCAACCCATCAATTACGGCCCGATAACACAACATATAATTCGTTCCCTTCCGGCCATACGGCACAGGCCTTTGCCGCCGCCACCTTCCTGAGTGAAGAATATAAAAGCCGTTTTAGGTGGATACCTTATGCAGCATACGGCATTGCCGGCAGCGTTGGGCTGCTTCGCATGGCCAATAATCGGCACTATATAAGCGATGTGTTAGTAGGGGCTGGTTTGGGCATTTTATCCATGAAACTGTCATACTGGACGCACAGGTACAAATGGGGAAAGCATAAAAAAGACTTTGCTGTCTTGAATCCCATAATTCCATAAAAAATTTAAAATGAAGAGAAAGGTCACAGCTGTACTGGCCTTACTGTTAGTACTAATGGGCAACGTACACGCACAACAGTCCAAAGTAACAATATCGGGTCTGATAAGGGATGCAGAGAACAAGTCGACGCTGTCTTATGTAAATGTTACTCTCAGGAGCGTCAAAGACAGTGCATTGGTGACAGGCACCATTTCAGGAGAAGATGGCAGGTTTATCCTACCGGATGTGAACAACGGCAGCTACCTGCTTTCATTGAGCTATACAGGATATCAGACTATAACGCGGCCTTTGCTGATAGGGCATCTCAGTAGCTTTCTCAGTCTGGGCAATATCGAGCTTGATCGCGATGAGGTGATGCTCAGAGAAGTAACAGTCAATGCAAAACAGGAGATCATTTCTTCAAAAATGGATAAAAAGACATTTACCGTAGCTGATAATATTAGCCAGGCTGGGGGGTCAGTGCTGGAGACAATGAAGAATTTGCCCGGCATCACTACAAGCCAGGACGGCAAAGTATTGCTCCGTGGCAGCGATAAGGTAATGGTACTGATAGATGGCAGACAAACCGCCCTAACCGGCATTGGTGGTCAGAGCAGCCTGGATAACATTGCAGCATCAGCTATTGAGAAGATTGAGATCATCAACAATCCTTCTTCAAAGTATGATGCCAACGGCAATGCAGGTATCATCAATATCATATATAAAAAGGAGAAAAATGAAGGACTCAACGGTAAAGTAGGATTGGCGGGCGGTCTGGGGGCTCTTTGGGAGAAGAAAGAAAACTATCCGGGCATAAGGCCGCAATACCACGCCACACCAAAGATTAACCCATCGGTATCATTGAACGACAGGAAAAACAAGGTTAATCTCTTTTTCCAGGGGGATGATCTGTACTCCCAAACCCTGAACAAGAACGAATTTGTAGACAGGTTTTATAATGATGGTGATATAATAAGGCAACAAACGAAAAGAAACCGGAATACCAACATTGTAACGCTTAGAACAGGGATGGACTGGTTCCCGAACAACAATAACACAATCACCGTTTCTGGCTTATTCAGCAGTGAAAAGATCATTGACAGGGGTGATGAGCCCTTCTTTAATAGCGACTTAAAAGAAAGAAGACGACTTTGGCAATTCCTGGAAGATGAGATAAAAACAACGGCTACAGCGTCAGCGAGCTGGCAGTATAAGTTTAAGCAGCCGGGTAGAATATTGAACGCTGGCTTCAACTATACTTTTCATCGCGAAGATGAGAAATACTTCTTTACAAACATTATGCCTGCTTATACCGGTCTCGACTCGTTCAAATTAATTTCCGACGAGCATGTTGCTGACCTGAATATCGATTATGTACAGCCCTTGAAGTACGGCCGTTTTGAAACCGGCATCAAATTCCGCAGAAGATATATACCCGTAAATATGCAATTTAAACCGGGTCTGCATTCTCCGCTGGACGTGACTGCCGGAGGCGAGGCCAGCTACACGGAAACTATTCCCGCCGTATACGGAAATTACATTTTCGAAAGTGAAAAGCTGGAAGTTGAAGCCGGCGTACGGATAGAGCATGTAAGTCTGGATTACTACGTAAACCCCAACCATCCTACCTATAAAAGCGACGGCTACAGCTATACGCAGCCCTTTCCCAACCTGCGGCTGGCTTATAAATTTGACGACAACAATAAGCTTTCTCTTTTCTATAACCGGAGGGTAGACAGGCCTAATGAAGTGGACATCCGTATTTTCCCCAAGTATGATGATGCGGAGATCATCAAAGTAGGCAACCCTGGGCTCAGACCCCAGTTCACCAATACCTTCGAGCTGGGTTACAGAACAGGCTGGAACAAGGGCTACCTTTTCTCATCTCTGTACCATAAAAGAATGGACGCAACTATTACCAGGATCGGCAGTACCGTGCCCGGCAGCACGCTGATCTATAACATCTTTCAGAATACCGGCAAAAGTTATAACAGCGGAATTGAACTGGTGTTTTCCCAAAAGATGAATGAATGGATCTCACTAAGCCTGAATCTTAACGGCTATCAGAATATCATCGACTCATTTACCGTTGTAAACAAATATCCGGTTAAGAATGTATTTACGGCAGCCAGAGAAGACATGTTCTCCGCTAATATCAAGTTTAATACGCTCTTTCATTTCCCCCAGCAGCTGGAAGCCCAGCTTACGGCCATTTATCAGGCACCCGACCTGGTGCCTCAGGGAAAAACCTTCACACGTTTTTCTATCGATATCGGCCTTAAGAATGGCCTATAGCGTTTACTTTGCTTCCATCTTCCAGGGTAATTTCCCCAATCGTACCATATGCCCGCCAGCTAATTAAATCCCACCGGTCACCAGGCAGTGTTATGTATTCTACCGCGTTCATTTCTTAACGATGCTGGATTTTAATAATGGACTTGCAGCAGATGCAAGCGCCCTTACTGCCGCCTGTAATTCATTGTTCTTAGCTTTCATTTCTGAAAGGTTTGAAATAACGATAGGCTTTACGATAAGCGCTATATAATAAGCTATGTCACTGCGTAGGGCCTGTGCTCTTGCAGTAACATTGTTTGCGCTGGAGGACAAACCTGTTACATTGTATGCACAACTACTTTGATTACCGGCAGCATCGGCTATTTTCTGGGCGGTTTCAATAATGTTATTCAGATGCTTGTATAGTTTATGATTAACCGTACTATCATTATTATATGCCTGCATATAACCATTAACTGCCGCTGCATTTGATTTTGTAACTTTTACATGCCCTGCAATAATTTGCGGGCATGTTCTGGCATTTACGCGGGAGCTTTTGGCCGGCGGTTTTTTGTCCCCGGCTGCGAATGCTTCAGAAAGCGCCTGCTGCTGCTGTTTTGTCAGCTTGTCATTGACTATGTATTGTTTGAGCGAGATATTCAGTGTACACGCTATGATATTCCCAGTCTCGTCAGTCTGGTTTATAGTGCGGGAAATATTGGTAATAATAAAATCCCCCTCAACCTTTCCGTTCCCCCAAAGCAGGGGAAGCACCTCAAACGAGCTCTGCGCCTGCCGCAAGCGGTCTACTTCCTCCGCAACCCGACAATATTCCTGGTGCAAGAATAAAGACAGGGACAATGTGCGTAATCCCTGCGCCATCCCCTGCAACCTGGCAGGCATTGAAATAATAGCATACTCTGCAAGTACGCTTTCTTGTTCATCTGAGATAGATGAAAAGGTTTTAATACCCTGGTAGATAATATTTCCTAGTTGTATGTGCATTATCAAAAACTTACACGTTCCTTATTATTTATGTATTGTTGCATCAATTTTTTAAAATCTGCCTTTAGCTTGTCTACTATCATAGCTGCATCCTGTGTGGTGGCCCCTCCCGATAGGTTAATGACAGGATTAAAATGTATCTGAACAGTCCCGCCGCCGGCACGCGCCAGCAATGGCTGATTCATTTGACCGTATAATTGACCGGTTACATTGCCAAAAGCATTTAACAAGGGTTTAGCTTTGATGCTATGCGCAATAGTTTCTACCAGCCTGATGCGGTGTATGTCCTTTAATGGCCCCGTCTTGGCCGGACTAAATGGCAAATGCTCTCTGATCCGCTTTACGATCCACTCTATTCCCTTTACCGGAGCTGTAGCAACAGACCAAATACCTTTGGCAATTGCCAGGACTATATTTTTTCCAGCTTCAATAAATTTTGCATTCAGGTTAACGATCCACTGCCATGCAGATGTGAAAACATTCTTTACGCCTGTCCATATGGCAGCAAACATCCTGGTTATAGGTGTCCAGTATTTAATAATGAGGCCCAAAGGCGTGAAATTGAGGAAGTAAGATTTCGCCCAGGACCAAAACCGGGAGAACACCCCTTTAACATTTTGCCATATCCGGGAAAAGAATGCACTTATCTTATCCCAATTTTTTATAATAAAGAACACCGCAACACCCAGGGCAAGCGCGGCAGCAACATACCAGGTAATAGGATTTGCCAGGAGCGTGGCCCCAAATTGCATAAATGCTACGCCGGCTGTTCTCAGTGCAGGCAGTACGGTAAATGTCATGGTGTACTGTAATGCGAATAAGCCAAACCGTAGTGCCTCAAAGCCTTTAACAGCGAATACTGCGATATTGCTACCTACCCTGATTGCTGCCCCAAATCCGCGAACCGTATAACCGGCAACTTTAATAGCTGTACCCATTCCAGACATAATAAAACCTAAACCTTTCATGGTAGCGCCAAATGTGACAAGACCAATACCTACAGAGGTAACGAGCAACATTATGTTTTTTGCCAAAACAGGGTTTGCCTCTACCCAACCTTGTAAACGCATCAGTAATGGGCCAACAGTTGCAAACAGTTCATTTACTGCGGGAATTAAGAATGTCCCTAATGATGCAGCCACCAAACGGGCATTATCTTTTACAGTAGACCACTGCCCATATATTGTTTTGCTCTGTTTTTCTATTCCGCCCGCAAAGTTGACATTGCCCACCGTTTTCAAATAGGCCTCTATTTGTGCAGCCTCCTTTCTAACGGTAGTTTTTACCCCCTGGAAAGTGAAAGTAACATATCTGCCCTGCGTACTGGCTTTAATACCAAACTCTTTCAATCTTTCAAACTCACCCGTGGCCGCGTCTGCCACGGCTTCCACCATGTCATTTAAAGATTTGCCCATTGCGGATGCGGTATTGCCATAGGCTGTTAGCGCTTCAGTGGACGGATCAAGGCCCATGTTTTTCAGCTTGATAAATCCGCTCATTACTTCTTCCAGGGCGTAGGGCGTTTGTGCTGCAAATTTATTGATAGTATCAAATGCCTTGTTGGCCTCAACAGTGTTGCCTTTTAGTGCGGTCGTAAGCGCTACCTGCATTTTCTCCATATCTGCCGCGTACTTCAGCGGCGTTAAAAATGATGCAGATACGGCGGCGCCTGCTATCAGTGCCTTGTTGCCAACATCTGAGAAGGCCCGCCCCGATCTTTCCAGGGCATTTGCCTGGCGTTCTGCCCTGGCAAACGCATGGCCTATTACCCTGGATGCCCTGTCGTTAGCAGTAAGTATTAACGCTATTGCCAGACTATTTGCCACCTTCCAAGCCCTTGTTAAATGCTTTAGCTTTTTCGTTTTCCAGGTTAACCGCTTCCGCGTACCATTCGTTTATTTGAAAGGTTGTCCAGCTTTCTACATATAAAGGAGAAATGCCGTAATAAGCGGCGCAATAAGCAACCGTATTACGGCTGATTAAAAATTTAGCGACTGGAACATGGCAGCTAAGCGGCTGTAATCTTTCAGCTTCATTACCTCGTAATACTCATAGGGTTGCCTGTTGCCATCCACGGTAGTAGCGACTGTAACCGCGGCCATCTGGTAGTTATCCAGATTATCACCGGTAAACCGCTTAATTTCTATGGTGTCTTTACCCAGCAATTCACGGACTACGGCAGTTTTCCCGCAGGCGGGCAATACAGCTCTTTTTATCTTGTTACCGTTGTCGTAAACCTTTGTAAAAACGTCTAGCGTTTCATCGTCCTCTGATTCGATAAAAAAGCCGTCCGTATCCGGTAGCGTCGGATAATTTCTAATTTCTTCCATATTGTAAGATTTTTTTAAAATCCTAAGTTGGTGCGGTAGGTGGCTAACTGGTCATTGTCCATCACAAAGAAGGTATTTGTAAAGGCATCAATTTCAACGATCCGCTTACCGTCAATCTCATATCTGTAGTAGGAACAGTTAAATTCGCTTTCCTGTTCTGGATTCTCGTTTTGCTTCAGGGTAATAGGTGGTAATACATCCTTAAACCGGATGGTCATATAGGCAACCGCTGATAGCTGTGCTATTAGTCCACTGCTGTCATACGTTTCCAGGCTTTTCCGCACCTGGACCTGCCGGGTAACCATTGGAGAGCCGAACTCTTTTATTAGTTCAGGATACACGGCGTTGAACTTCATAGACCCCGCCATACTTTCAAAACCACCATGTAGTTTTATCGCCATCTGCAACCCTAATACTTTAACGTCTGTATCAATGCTCTTTATGGCTGGCAATTTCACTTCTTCAACCCTGCCAAGCAAACTATTGCCACTGCTGTATACATTGGCATTCGTTATCCTGTTGATCTTTATATCTGCCATTGCTACTAATTAAACTGGTTAAGCAAACTAACATCCAGTACGTCCCGGTAGGTAATCCGTTCTATCGGTGGCGGTAACATATATACGCGCTCAAAGGTTACCCTGCCTGCTGCCAGTTCGGATTCCGGGTTGTCTGCTTTGTTATAAAGCACGCGGCTACCTGGTAGTATTGCACCACGCTGTATTAACGTTCTCATAAAGGCATTGCCGGCTTCCCGTATGGTGTCTATCTGTGCCTGCAGTAGTGGCTGATCAATAAAATCAATACTTGCAAGCTCCATACTTTCGATAACCATATCGTCAGCCCTTCGGATCGCCAGGAAGTTTTTAACCGTGCTGGAGCCGGGAAAAGCAGCGTTTCTATTCCCCCAGGTACGTATAGACGTGCCAAAACCCGCAGCAATGGTAGTTATGCCTGCTGAATTTAGCTGGTTTGCTTCGCTGGTGGCATCGTTTATGCTCCATTCGATAGGGCGCTCGCTATCGGTAACGCCGGTAATAACCTTGTTAGAGGGAGAATACCAGTAGCCAAGCTCCCTATCGGTCCAGATAATGACGCCGGCCATGAAGGCGCTATAAGGAAAATCGGCATCGGCCTGCAGGTAATGATCAAACGTCTTTAGGTAAGGGTAAAGTAAGTAGGCCCTTTGGTCAGTTGTGTTAAAGACCAGGCCACCGGACAGGCTGCGGCCGGCAATTGCCCCTGCAATGGTCGTTCCGTAAGGCGCGTCAAGGCAGTATATGGCCCGATGTTTTTTCGCTGATGCCGCGAACGCTACAGCAATAGCAGACAAGCTACTGTAACCGGGTGAAATGATTATTTTGGGTTTGAAGCCAAATTTGTTGAAAGCAAGATCAAGCAGCGCAAGCCCGGTACGTTCATTGTTTGCGTCCACGCCTCCGATCAGATGCGTGGGCGTAACGCTGGAAGGGTTGAGCCGTCTGTAAGAGAACCTGTAGGTTGTACCCTCAGCCACGGCGGTGCTGATCGCAACAAAATTTCCGAACTCGTCCAGCGTATAGTCAATGTCCTTGATAATAGGCGCGTCTGTTGTGCCATCCTGCAACTTGATAGTAACGACGCCAATAGGAGCATAGGCAAGTTGTAGTTTCCCGTCAACAACTGTTTGCTGTTCATCTGTTACAGCAATGGTGTGCAATGCATCAGCAAAGGTATTTACCACCAGGACAGGAGCACTACCGGCAATATTTCTAATGATGGCTAAAGTCTTTGGGATATTAAAATCCGGCAACTCTTTGCCAAATATTGCGTCATCGGTCGGAGTGGTGCATAATGTAAGTGTTTGTGATGGCCCGGCAGGAGCTATGCCCAGCAGAGCAACAACAGAGGATTTTACTACGCTTATCGTTTGGCCTCCCAATTCTGATTCAATTGTTTCTACGCCATGCAGGTAATCTACTGCCATCACTTTTCATTTTTCTGTGACACAATCATTTTTTCACCCGGAACAGCTACCAATAGCCCGGTTGCTATCATCGTTTTAATTACTTCGTGTTGCTCCGGTAGTTGTTGCTGATCGCCCGGCGCCAGTATTATATCCTGTAGCTTGGTTGTGCCGTCCGTCACAACCCGGATTGTAGCGTAATACGAGCGGGAGCCTGTGTATCTAAATGTTTTCATTGTCAATGTGGATTAACTCCTGGAATGATGGAATTATAATAGCTTCGTTCTCTTCTTTCTGCACCAGCATGGTTTCACATTCAAATTGGAGAACACGTATCCAGAATGCGCCATCTTCACCCTGGCTAGTTTCATCCTTTAGCATGGAAAGACGCTGACAGTTTGCAGGGGAAAAGCCTACAAGGCATTGTTCTATGACATCACATAAAACAAATAGGCCTGCATCACTATACAGTTTACGGGCATGACATTCCACAACGAACAGCAGCTTGCGCGGTTGTGCTATTGGCGAAGTGGATACGGTTTTTCCCGCAGTGCTACCCGAGTAAATAACATAGGCAATGGGGACAGTTAATGCCAGCTCGTATTCTTTGTTTGTTTCCGGCAAATGCTTACAGAGAAACGGCGTGCCGGCTGCGGAAAAACTACCCTGCAAATGCTGTATAATACTCTGCTGTGATGTATAAATATTCATGGCTGTTTGTCCAGATAAATGATTATTGTTTTACCATCGTACTTCCGTTCTCCTGTGTAGCCTATATATATATCACCGTTTATTGTTACCGATTCTATATTGTTCGCGTTTACACTTTCCAGCAGACCGGGTAGGTCGTTTTCAAAATATTCCACCTTCGGGCGGAGCGCCGTATAGTCTTCATCGTTCACGTTTTCTTTACGTGTGGGCTGAGCTAACAGCACCCGCGCGCTATACGGCCCCCCGCCTTTGGATGGTTGCCAAACTGCCACATAGCCAAACGCCTCTGTAATTACTGACTGTGCCGATCTTTGTATGTCGTCAAACAGATTCATCTATCATTGCCTGAGTATAATAATGCCGTTGGGATCACTGCTAATGGCTGAAGTCTGTGCGTAGCCGGCATAGGCATTGTCTGTAGCCACCTTTGTAAACAGGTTGTTTGTGCTGTCAAAGTATAGCCGGTCACCGGGCGCCCAGGGCTCGGCAGCTTTGGGTACCAGGTGAGCGCCAACAAGCCAGATTACGGCTGTTTCTCCTTCAGCGTAGGTATTAACGCTTATTCCTACTACGCTACCCACTACTACCGGCTGCCCGCTGGTATAGCCTCCTGCCGGCGTAACGGCCTCAATGCTTTTACCTCTTTTTACTAATGTGTCCATAGTATTAAAATTGATATTCCTGGTTAAGCACCTGCATTTTTGTACAATGACCGCCATTCGATAGCCTTACCGCCAAACACGCTCCGCACCTTATACTGTAGGGCATCAACGTTAAATCCGTATTTGGTTTCCGTGAAGATCTCCTGCCCATCTAATGTGGCATACTCTATGGTGTCTATCAGCATTGGATCAGCGGACAGATACCATTGCTTGCCGGTAACGCGGGCATCTACAATGGGAGTTAACAGGCCTGTCCAAACATTAATATCTGCCTGCTTCGCCGCTATATAGTTTTGACTGGTGTACTGTAACGCCGGCGCTTCGTTCTGGCTACCTACGATCAGGTATTTAGGTGCAATGTTCAGGTGGTTATTGCCTGGTGATTTTTGGTCGCGCATCATCTGGCGGCCAGCACCCAGGCTTGCTACAGATATTGCAGTGCCGGCAGATGTATAGTTATTATGGTTTGCCGCGTCAAACAATTCATTGCCATCATGCATTTTGTGACTGCCTGTAAGAATGGAGTAAACAACATCCGACTGCATTTGCGCAACGGCGCCAGCCAGGAAAGTAGGGACGCGGGAGAAGGCGCTAAGATCATCGTTTACTATCGCCTCCCAATCAATGTTCACAATCTTACCATACTTCGCAACCTTGTACACCTCCCCGCTGTCCCCAACTTTCGCGTAGCTGTATTCCCCACCTTCCTGAACCGGGGATAGTTTAACATCGTTTAACTGTGTGCGTAACATTTGCTTGAAATCAGTAGCCGTGCTTTTTCGTGTCCAGGCTGTAAATGTTTTGGACTGTAGATCGTACATTGTCCGTAAAGTCTTATTTAGGACATTCTGCAAGACATAGGAAAAATCACCGGTAGCAAGACCGCCACCATCGCGCGCACCGCTTGCCATCTGCAAGGCGCGGGAAGCTATTTCCAGTTGAGTAAGGCCACGGTAACTATGGCCGGCAGTGGTAAGGCATTCTTTGGCAACATCCATTAATGTCATGCCGCGGAACTCGCCGGGATCACCTGCAAGTTCCTGCCTGACTACGCCCGCTCGCTGCATAATGGCCGATTCAAGGCCGCGTTGTTTCTTTTCCTTTTCGTCAACGCCAATGGTTACACCGGAATGAACGCGCGGCTCTACAGGATTGCTTTTAGCAGCCTCGTCTATGATGGCAGCCCGCGCCTGGTGTAAAGGGGTGCCGTTGTCTATCAGGGTTTGCGCAAATGCTTCAGGTAGCCCTGTGACACGGGCTGCCCTGGTAATTTCTGCAATCCTGTGACGTTCCTCTGTTGCTGCCTGGTTGCGTACCTGTTCTATATTTTGCGCCTGCTGTTCAGGTGATTCCGTCCGCTCTGTTGGCGGAGCCGGCGTAACGGTTTCTGTCGTATTTTCAGCCATACGGTTGTATTTTATGATGGTTACTGTATTTGTTGATGGGGTAACACGGGAACCGCTTGCATAGTCTGCGGGTACTGAGACAAAGGAAATCTCTATGGGCTCCCAATCAATAGCGCGGTAAACAGGTATCTGACCGGGTAACGGCTCGTCAAACTCGTAAACATATACGAAATAGCCAACTGAAATATTACGGATAATGCCGGTTATAATGTCCTGTACGATCCCTTTCTTGTCCTGTCGCTGTGTCAAGCGAATAAGCGCACGGCATTCATTGCTACTAACGTCTACCCAGGCACGAACAACAACGCCTATCTGATCATCTATGCTGCTCTTTCTGTGGGTATCCACAACAGGGCCACCGGCATTTAATCTTTCCAGGCGTACATTTTCTGTTCTGCACAAAAGCACCTCCTGGAAATGTTCTGCCCATAGATGCCGTTCTACTTCGCTTTCCGTTGCAAATACAACTTCAATTGTATTATCCGTTTCGTTGTACGTTTCCGGCTGAAATATCGCCGCAGTCTGTAACTTTGTTAGTTCTCTATTTGTAATAGTGCGTAGCATCTATTACAAATGTCGGTGTAGTATCAAGGCGCTTTTAGCCATTGATTAGCCAATGTTTAGTCATGTTTTAGCCAAAAGAAAGGCCGCGAAGAATCGCGGCCCGATAGTTACAAATGAACATTCTACCTCAAACATTCTTTTAGTATCTAGCCTGGTGAAGTCCCAGGAGTGGTACTTCTGTTAGGATCGAAACGCGCGTCAGATGTAGGCTTTAATTGTAATTGGTCCCACATATCCCGATCTTGTTTTATTTCCTCAATAAGTTCTTCCGGTATGTAGCCCAGCATCCGTACTACGTCCTGCCAGCTATATAACCCTGCCCGTAGTCCTTCTTTGAGTGCCTGTATTTCCTTCAATGGATCAATCATTTGCCGGCGTGGGGCTGTCCAGGTAACGTTAACATTGGCGCTGAAAGGGGTAATGCCTTTTAACTGGCACGCTTCCACAAACCAGGAATAGGCTTTGTCGCAAAATCGGGCGATCATTAAGTTATTTTGTAAGTATTCTATATGCAAGTTGAACTCCATAGAGCCCATGCGCCCACTGCTGAAATTAACGTTACTATAGTCATTGCTAAGTACTTCATAGGAAGTGCCAAAGCCTGCGGAAATACCACGCAGATTATTTTTAACATAATCGCCGTTCTGCGTGATCGGTGGCTGTGCTACCTGGATACCCTGGCCGGGTAATAAGGTCTTGATCATGCCCGGCTCTACTTTCTCCATATCGTTCACTTTGCTACCGTTGGTATTATCGCTCGCCACATCATCTGTGATGAACACTGCAAAGGCAGCGGCAACTTTATTTCTTATCCGCTCTGTAAATTCATAATCATCCAAATCCTTCAGCCGTAACATTGCACCGCAGCTGAAGGGCAACCCTCTGATCTGTCCAGGTCGTTCAACTTCAAATACATGAATTATATCCTCTGCCGGTACATATTCTGTTTCTGCGCCAAATTCGTTGGGATGGCCTTTATACAGCCAATATCCCAGCTTTTTACCCTGACGGTTAAATTTTATGCCGTAGTACGTTAACGTACCATCATCCTGCCACATGCCAGTGTGATAAGACGAATTAATGAAATCACCCTCCATCACCTGCAGACGCAGCGGTATTATATCCTTACTGTTGCTGCGTACTTTTCGGATCAAACATTCGCCACTTTCTACCACCACTTTCATAACCAGGCTTTGTATACCATAAAAGGTATTCATCCCATCATAATCGCACAAGGTATACCCTGCCCAGCTAATCCATGTATCTTTTAACATCCGTAGCTGATTTTTCCCCAGCCCTTTTGCTTTAGGGGTGGGAAGGATGCCGCACCCGACTACATTATTTCTAATCGCCCTGACGGCATTAATAGCATATGCATTGTTACGGCACAGGTCACGGCTCCGCTCACGGAGTATTGATAGAGATTGCAGCACTTCCTGATTGACCGATAAATTGGGACTGTACCAGTCGGAATAGTGCCGGCCAGTTGCGGCGCCATCGTACCTGCGCTGTTCAGCTGCTATTACTTCGGCCATTCTTTTGTGTACCACTTCCAGGCGGGCGCGGGCATGGTAACGCCGTAAGGCATAGCCGGGTGCAATCAGCTCTATAGCTCTATCTAAAATATTTCTGTTCATAATCCCTTGCTGAATTTTGCATATGTTGTTCTTATGCCACGCTGTGTTATACCTAAATCCTTTTCCATAGCCAGTTTCAGCCGCAACATTTCATCTAATGACCTGTATTCAACCTCCTTGTCAGCATATTTTACCCGTACAGCGCCCTGTATTATAGCTTTCACCAGCGCTTCGTACTGTTCAAGTGTAAATCCCATTAACTTTGTCCTTTGATAGTGCTGATAATATGATTGATGCCTTTAACGCCCTCCTGAATGTCCCGGTAATGGACAATTTCTGTTTCTATCTGGTCTATGCCATATCTTACCTGCCCTCTGCTTACATTGAATGACTGGATTAACAGCGCTTCATAATATCGTATACCGGCCTGCTTAATAAGGTAAAAACATAGGTAACGGGCGCGCGAAAGACGGCGGGATTTTAATAAATCATCCTCTGTTATGCCGAAATATTCACATGCCGCCTTTTTAATATTGGCAATCAATTCCCTGGTTTCTTGTGTGAGAAAAAATGCAGCTTCCATATCACCAAAAATTTGATTTTCTGTTTTTTGCTTCAGCATTTACCTGCTGTGGTTTATGGGTATCATAAACGTTTGCTTCCCTTGTCCAGCGTTCATCCGGCCATCTGTCCATCCCAACAACAGCCGCCGCTGCGCGCGCATATACACGACAGTCAAGCGGTTCGTTACGTTTGTACTTTTTCACCCACTGGTATTTGTCAAATCCCTTTTTGTCTTTTACCTGCTCCAATACTTCAGCAGTCAACCCACGGAAATAGGCTGCATCCCGTATAGGAAAATGACAGTAGCCTGCGGGGACACTCCCGGTTTCAGGATCAATGCCTAATTTTAAAAAGCCGTACACCTCAGATTTGATAAGTGATACCCCAATATTCCAAACCTTAACTTTACCAACCTTCTTTCCTGCTTTAATAACATCCACTGTTTTAGGCGCCGTAAAGAACATATCCAGGCTATCACGCCCCTTAATCGGGATTACCCTGGCTACTCCATGCTTTTGCACAAAATCATATACCTTTTGTGTATTGTACCCTGTATCCACCGCCATTAGCCAGAGTGGCAGTATAGCGTTATCCCCTTCACGTATCCATGTCTTTGTCAGGAGCCGGGATAGTTCCTGCCAAACTTCGCTTTGAGCGGTATCACCAACTATTTGCATATACTCTACACTCTGGCTGGTTTTACCTTTCATCCAGCCTACAATCTCTATTTCTAACCGGTCTACCTGTACATCTACGCCGGCAGTGAGAAATACAACAGATGCAAATAATTTTCCCTGCTCGTAATTTTCCGCACGCTCGTAAAGATGTTGCCAGTTTAATTTCTCCGTGGCTTCGCCTTCGTATACTTCGCCTAATTTGGTATTGATAAAAACAATCATTTTAGGCGCGTCCCCGGTTGCGTCTACATATTCTTTAGCCATCTGTGCCCAGCTAAACATGCCGTAGGGGCTGTACATAGCGTTTAAGTGGTAGCCATATGTTATGCCATCTTCACGATCTGGGTATAGTGGGCGCCATTCACCGGCCTTCAACATACCCGTTTTATAGCGTTCAGCCAGTAGCCGGCTACATTCCTGGCACTCATAGGCGGCATCCTGGTATTTATCTTTTGTGTACTTCAGGTTTTCAAACCGCAATAACTGCATATGTCCACAAAGAGGGCATGGTACAAAGTAGTACCGTTGCCCGGTTTTCTGGAACTCAGCATCAATAGCAGACGTGCCGGCAAGCGTAGGTGTAGACGTAAGAAATATTTTTTTTCTGGCGCCAAAGGTGGCCGTCCTGGTTTCTGCCAGGCCCAGGGCGCTGCCTTCACCACCAACATTGAGGGGATACCGGTCTATTTCATCCATGTATACAAACCGGATAGCTGTAGATGCAAGGCCAACCGGACTGTTAGCGCCGATCATTGTCAGGCTCCCGCCATCAAAGTATTTTTCCAGCAGGGTGTTACTGCTATTCCGGCTCTTTGATGCGGCCACCTTTTCCCGCAGTCGCGGCGTGCTATCTATCATTTTTTGAATGCGCGTTTTGCTGGTCTTTTTCATTAGCGCATCCGTAGGCATGATATACAGGAAATTGGCCGGCGCACGGTCTATGACATAGCCCAGCCAGTTATTGCCGGTTTCCGTTGCGCCGATCTGTGAACTTTTCTTGAAAATGATCTTTTGCGCTGGATCGTTTACGCTGAGCCGGTCGCTGATCTCCCGGTTATAAGGGGTAACGGACATTTTAAACCGTCCCGGCCTGGCCGTTTCAGATGGCAGGATACGAAATGCTTCCGCCCATTCCGTGACGGTCATGGACGCGTCACGCTTTAGGCCCCGCAGATAGGCCACCGTTAGTACAGGGTAATATTGTTTAATCGCTAATTCCATTGGTCATGTCGTCTATTACTTCGTTTATCGCTTCCGTTATTATCTTAATAACTTCAATTTTGCCGTTTGCTGCAAGAATATCGTCTGCAATCCTGTCCGGTATAGCTATTAACTTTTTATTCATTTCCTTACCAAGTGCAAAAAGTTCCTTGTCTACATCTGCTTTACGCACAAGCAGGCCATCCGCTTGTTGTAGTTTGATCAGGTTTAATGCCGCATCAATTACCTCATTTATGCGCATTGCTTCCGCCGCGGACATATCACCGGTTATCGTAATGGAAGAAATAAGCGTTTTTACATCATAGTCTGGCTCCAGGGCCGTCAGCTGGTCCCGCTTATGTTCCAATTTTTCTATGGCCTTTTGCCGGCTGATCCCACCGGCAGGCTTAACCACCTGGTGACGGTAGCCCCAATTAGCGGTAGCTTTCTCAGGATGGATTTTGCCGGTAACATTATCGTACCCGTCACCCAGCAGGCCGGCGTCACGCGCTCTGCGGACAGCCTTTTCATCAATATTCAGGCTGCGGGCGTATTCTCTGATCGATATAAGGCCGTTTGCTGCGGACATATAAAAAATATTTAACTAGCGATAGTTTGCGGCTCGGGGTAGCCGCAAGCCTTGCCGCCAGGGAAGAACCTAAACCACCTACCCCTAACCAGCACTGCGCTTTGTTCTATTGAGCAAATAATTAACATTCCTGTTCAGTGACACGGGAAAGATTTGTTTAACCTTTACCTGCATTTCCTTTTTAGTCTTATCATTTACAGCGGCAGCATATACGGACACGCCCAACAACGGTTTGATAGGAATATCTGAGCCGGATTTGCGTACCCGCTTTGTGCGCCTGGTAAAGCCACCCGTAGCACCCTTGCGATATTCGCCACGGGCGAACACGCGGGCGGCGCCGCCTTCTTTCATAAAGGCAAATGGTATGGCTATACGGTTGTTCCTGAAGATCTCCACGGAGACGCCCCGGAAAGCAGGAGTACGCAACCGGCGACGATTATTTTTTACCCGCTGCAATCCTTTGCGGGAAATTGTTATACTTCTCTGGTGGGTGCTGAATTTGGGTGAAAAGGCGTCTAAAGGAATGGGCGTTTTATCAGCCAGGACTTTTGCGGTAAGTAAAACACGGGTTGCTTTGATAGTGCTTATTGTGGATAAGTATCGCTGTGATATGTTGTATACTTGCTTAACTGATCTCCTGCCCACGGTACGGGCAGCAAGAATGCTTTCATTCAATGCCCTGGCTACAGCAGTGGGTAGCTGGCTGCCCAGGCCCTTTGCCGAACGCAAATCTTCAATTGCTCTTTTAAACGAAATTCTTAGCATATAAAAGCGTGTTTATATGCTCATTGGAAAAGGAAAGTAAGGATGGTTAACTGCCTACGAAAATAAATACAATTTATAATTCAAAAATCAATTGGCTAAAAATTGGCTAAAGAAAAATGGTTGCGAATGCAGTATGCAGGCCACTAATTAGTTTGTGCTCATAAACAATATTGTTGTTGTTGATTCGTTTATGGATTTAGGGACAGCTTCAGTTTATGGCTGTCTTGTGCAGGTCAGGCTTACATTGTGCCTTGTCCTAAATGCCAAAACCTACAGCATCAACTGTAACATTATTATATTTTGTTCCGTTAGTAAATAAAATGTTAAAATGCATGTGGAATGCCTATGAAGCCTGCATCTTCATATAAATTTTTGCTATTTTTAATTATGCGTTACAACCTATAATGCGCACTGCGACACACTGTAATAACCCATTTAAACTACATAGCCATGAAACACCTAACCACCACAGCAGCACACCCGAAAGTAACTAATGTAGAATATCGAGAATTATTCGAGCTGCCGGATAAATGATTTCGCCGTACCTGATTAGATTAGTGTCTTTACAACATTGATTATCCTCCCTCACACCATATCTTCAGTATAAAACCCGAACTAAACCAGTTAAGCCGAAAATATGCGGTTGTAACTTGTCATGTTGTTTGCTGATAATTATTTCAGGCAAACAGGGTATGCATTGCCGTTATTTGTAGTATTGACTGATCAACCCGTACATATTCTATACATATTTAGAATATGGCTAAAAGATGTTCAAAATATGGCTAAACATATGTCTGTATATGCGTCAACTTTATATAAAATTTTGAATGAAAGAGAGAATAGCAACAGATTGGGTGGTGCGGAGAAGGTTAATTGTTGCGCTACAGCGCCTGGCTGCTGCAATGGAGAAAGTACAGCAGTATGATACCACCGAAGCATGGGACGAACTAGCGGACGCCAATTTCTACGCGGAAAAGTTATACTTAAAATATGTGCGGCATGTTAACCAACAAGCAGGATAAACAGTATAACATAGCCGGACTACTATTTACAATAGTAGTTACCTGCATACTGTTTTCATTAACTTATTGTTCATAGGAAAAGGAAAGTAAGCGCCGGTGCCATTCTTGGCACTGCTTTCTTTTTATGGCTAAAGAATGTTCAAAGTTTGGCTAATAGTATGTTTGTTTATCCGTCAACTTTATAATTGTTTTCCTTAGAAAATGCATAGCCGATGTACAGCAAAGGATATTGCTGTAAGTATGCTATTGCCCACTATTTCTAACAATAAAAATATAGTCATGGGATTAGGCAACTACTCAGGCAACCGCGTCTATCTGAATATAAAGGAAGGCGAGCTTGCAATGAAAAAGGATGGTCAAACGCACTTGTTTGATCACGTCAGCGGCGTAATTACTGATCTTTCCATCCAGGATGGAAAATTTGGTAAGGAACTGCATGTTACATTAACGGACGGCCCGGAAACGTACATCCTGCAAATGAAATTTGATGGCGGTTACTCCCGCAGCTTTCTAATGGCGATAAAAAACACCGATTTGAAGCGCCCGGTGATGCTGGTCCCCAAATACCGGGTGGAAGGTGAGCGCAAACTAGCATCCCTGCTTATTATTCAGGATCAAAAGGGTGTCAAATGGTTTTACACGAAAGAAAATCCCAGGGACTGCCCGCAACCCGTTCAGGTAAAATACAAGGGGCAACTACAATGGGACAATACGGATCAGATGCTTTTTTTGGAAAAATTGGTGCTGAACGATATTAAGCCCTTGCTTGTTCCCGCTGCCATTGTTCCGGCGCCTGTTGCTGGTGAGGACGTTCAGCAGGAAAGTGCTGAAACGTCCGATGATCTGCCATTTTAATTGGGGACTTATGCGACTGACATTAGATACCATAGAAAAAAATATCCTGACGGTACTGCGTAACAAGCACGGTGATACTACAGTAAAAGCTATTGCGGATAAAGCGGGCATTGAGCTTACGCACTGCATAGCGTATCTACAGCAAATGATGGATAAGCAGCTTGTTAGTTCAGCAGATGGTAAGGCACTGGTGCCATTGTCCAGGGTATATATGAACTATGATTTATTTGAAAGGTTTCAGTCATGAAAGGATATGTGCCAATAGCAAGGGAAGATTTTTCAGATTTTTTATTCACTGAAAGGCGCGTGTTTAGCCGGTTTGAAGCCTGGGCTGACCTGCTGCAGCTTGCCACCTTCCAGAACAGCCGCACTATGTTAGTTAACCAGATGCCGGTAGTATGTAAACGGGATCAGGTGGCGGCATCCATCCGTTACCTGGTGGGCCGTTGGCAGTGGAGCCGGCACAAGGTCTGCAACTTCCTTGATTTGCTGGAAAGCAAAAGAAAAATTACTATAGAAAGGGATGCAAATGTAAGCAGGATAACGGTTTTACCTACTCCTGCACAAAATGGGCGCACAAACGGGGACACCGAAGGGGACAGTGAAACGTATGACAGTAATGAGTTACAGCAGGCAAGGGGGACACGAAAACGGACACGGAAGGGACAGACAGGGGACACCGGGGGGACAAATACTAATAAAGGAAATAAGGGAATAAGGGAAAATAATATTCCCCCCTTACCCCCCAAAGGGGGCACTGGTGCCGCTGCTGGTTTGTGGGATAGCGTAGACACCTACACACAACCGGCGCCCGATAACAACCCAACCACCGGGCAACTGCCGTTCACCTCGCAAGCATTTGCGGAATTATGGCAGGAGTGGAAAAGTTATCGTACGGCGCAATTCCGCAAACGCTACGCTTCCCCCAAATCGGAAGCCGCCGCACTCAAACACCTGCTTAGCCTTTCCGGCGGCAGTGAACCGGTTGCAACGGCCATCATCCGGCAAAGCATGGGCAACACCTGGCAAGGTTTATTTCCGCTAAGGGCCGACAGCGTACCAGCTACGGCGCCGGTTAAAAAAATGGTTTACTGATGGAATGGCAGGACGTGGGCATACAACTACCGGCAGGCGCTCAGGGCAATGTTAAAGTGCATTGCCCGCAATGCCACGCAGACCGTAAGCATAAGGCGGATAAAAGTCTATCCGTTAACGTAGCTGAAAGGGTATGGCGCTGCCACCATTGCGGATGGACGGGCAAGTTGTTGGAGAAAAAGCAAAGGGAGTATTTCCGTCCACTGGATGCTGAACTAAACCTGTCAGAGAAGGCGCAGCAGTATTTACATGCTCGCGGTTTCAGTACGTACACGGTACAACGGTTTAAGATTGGGGAAAGTCTGGAGTTTATGCCCCAAGCTGGCCGGCAAATGAACTGCCTGAACTTTAAGTATTACCGGGGTGATCAGCTGGTAAATATCAAGTTCCGGGATGGGGAGAAGAATTTTAAAATGGTCAAGGACGCGGAGCTGATCTTCTTTAACCTGGATAGCCTGGAAGGTGCAGGAGAATGCGTTATTACTGAAGGGGAATTTGATTGCATGGCGGCACATGAAAGTGGGTACTTTGAGGTTGTTAGCGTCCCGAATGGCGCCCCTAAATTTAATGCCAACAGCCTGCCCAAACTGGAATACCTGGATAACTGCTATACTGCTTTCAGTGACATAAAAAAGATTATCCTGGCTACGGATAATGACGAACCGGGTATTAATCTCCGTAACGAGCTTGCCCGCCGTTTAGGACGCTATAGGTGCTACTACATTGAATATCCTGAAGGGTGCAAGGATCTCAACGAAGTGCTGCTGAAGTATGGAAAGGAAAGGGTAAAACAGTGTATAGCCAACGCGCAACCTTTTCCCGTTGATGGTATATTCCGGGTAGAGGACATTGAACCGGAATTGGATTATTACTATCTGAACGGTTTTAAAGGCGGTGTTAAAATCGGCTATGAAGACTTTGACAGACTATGGAGCGCCCGTAAGGGAGAATTAACAACAGTAACCGGCATACCTGGCTCCGGCAAATCTGCTGTTGTTGATCAAATCCTTGTCAGGCTGTCCAGCCGGCACGGCTGGAAGCATGGCGTATGCAGCTTTGAAAACCAGCCCACGACATTGCACATAAGCAAACTTTCCGCCTGCTTCATAGGCAGGGCATTCTACCGGCTAAATCATGATAACCGGATGAATGAAACGGAGTATGCCTATGCAAAGTATTTTATCAACGAGCATTTTTACTTTTTCCGCATTTCAGATATTGATATAACAGTAGACGGTATACTGGAAAAGGCGGCGGAGCTTGTGCTACGCTTTGGTATAGATAGCCTGCTGATTGATCCCTGGAACTGCCTGGAACATAACGTGCCGGCAGGCATGACAGAAACGCAGTTTGTATCCAAATGCCTTACCAAGATTACCAACTTTGCCAAAGCCTATGATATACACATTTTTCTAATCGCCCACCCTACGAAGATCGCCAAAGACAAACAGACAGGAAAGTATGAAGTGCCCAACCTGTATAGCATATCGGGCAGCGCCCATTTTTTCAATAAAACAGATAACGGATTTACAGTCTACCGGGATTTTGAAACAAATGAAATAACCATCTATGTGCAAAAGGTCAGGTTTTTCTTTGTTGGCAAAATCGGGTATGCCTGCTTTCACTATGACCTGGAAAGTGGCCGGTATGCTGAACAGGGAAAGCTATATGAAAATGAGTTGTCTCACTACCTGGAGCGTTTAGGGGTGGGTGATTTTGCAGCGTAAATCAGAACGGGAAATGAAACAGGTGATATATGGAACGGTGCCGAGTAAAAGTAACTGCTACAAGATAGTGGTCATTGGCCGGCGGGCATCCCTGGCAAAGACTGCCGCATTGATAAAGTATGAGGACAGTTTTTATATACAGTGTAATCACTACCGGGACGCCGGTATTACTGGTTACTTCGATTTTATAATGGACGTGTATTATCCAAACCAGAGGGCAGACCTGGACAACAGTTTAAAGATTGTGCTGGACTGCCTGCAGCGTGTGAGGGCTATAAAGAATGATAATAAATGCACGGGGCTAACAATCCGTAAGTTTTTAGACAAGGCAAACCCCCGCATTGAATTTGAAATCAAAACAGTGTAGGTATGCATATAATATCGTTAGGGCTGGGGGTGCAGTCAACAGCATTGTACTACCAAAGCAGTAGCAGTAAAGGAGAATTGCCGCGGGCGGATTACGCGATATTTGTTGATCTTGGCAGGGAGAAAAAGGCGACCTATGATTACCTACAATATCTACTATCCTGGCAACAGGCAAATAACGGCATCCCCATTATTGTAAGAAGGAAAGACCTGTATACTGATCTGCTGAACACTTCCAACAGCAGGAGGCAGGATTTTTTACCTATACCGGCATATACCAAAGGTGAAAATGGCAGCACGGGTATGCTCAGGCGGCAATGCACCGGTGAATACAAGGTGCAGGAAGTTAACAATGCTATCCGTGACCTGTATAATCTGGAACCAGGTCAGCGCCGGCCATTAACGAGTGTATGGCTGGGTATTACATTAGATGAGCTGGAACGGATGAATAAACCGCAGGAAGCATGGCGCATTTCCGTTTATCCTTTTACGGGCTTTGCATTCAATCGTAAAACCTGGACAAAGATAAACTGGAGCAATCCTATGAACAGGGTGGATGTATTGGCTTGGTACGGGCAAAACGGGCTTCCTGTACCGCCCAAATCTGCCTGCGTGTTTTGTCCTTATCAGTCCGGCGCCAGCTGGGCGCAGATGAAAAGGGAGGCCCCGGATGATTTTGCAGCTGCGGTAAAAGTTGATCACACTATAAGGGATTCAACAAAAAAGGGAATTAACAACCCCTGCTATCTCCATAAAAGCCTACAGCCGTTGGATAAGGTAAAGTTTGACGACAGTAGCGATTTATGGGAGGGCGAGTGTTCCGGTAACTGCCATATATAAATTGTGAGATATGAAACATGCGAGTTTGTTTACAGGTATTGGCGGTTTCGATCTGGCCGCTGAGTGGATGGGATGGCAAAACATCTTTCAGGTAGAAATTGATCCGTTTTGCCAGATGGTTTTATCAAAAATGTTTCCAAATGCGAAAAGGTATGAAAACATCAAAGCGTTTAGCGGGAAAAAGTACAGGGGTACAATTGACGTTCTTACAGGAGGTTTCCCCTGCCAGCCCTACAGCTCCGCCGGAAAGCGGAAAGGCACAGCAGACGAGCGCCATTTGTGGCCCGAAATGCTTAGAGTTATTAGAGAAGTCAGACCGCGCTACATCGTGGGCGAAAACGTTTACGGCCTTGTTACTTGGAATGACGGGCTGGTATTCCAGCAGGTGCAGTCTGACCTGGAAAGTGAAGGTTACGAAGTACAACCGTATGTACTTCCAGCTTGCGGTATCAACGCGCCCCACAGACGTAACCGGGTCTGGTTTGTTGCCCACGCCGACAGCAATGCAGGGCGGTGGCAGGAAATTGACAAACGGAATGAACATCAGCAGGAAGGGCAGGAACTTTGGGCTATCCTTAAATCAAATGGCTACGAACGCCCTGCTTCCAACTCCCATAGCGAGCGACAGCAAATCCAGCGTAGGGATGCCGCCAAGCAGGAAAAAGGCAACAGGCCGGCCCCAGTTGCCGAATATAATACACCAGGTGACTGGAATAACTGGCCCACTCAATCCCCGGTTTGTTTTGGAAATGATGGGCTTTCCTCCCGACTGGACGGCATTAGCTTTCCAAAGTGGCGAAACAACTCCATAAAGGCGGCGGGGAATGCAATCGTGCCGCCGCTTGCCCTACAGATTTTTAAGGCAATACAATTGTTTGATGATGGTTTAACCAGGTCATAAATGGAAAAGGATAAAATGATACTTCAGGAGCAGTTGAATGCTGAACACTATTACCTGATGGCATTATATGAATGCAGGCTGATCAATTATAATTGTCCGGTAACGGGTAGCATATTAACTGCTTCCATTCAGTTGTGTGATCGGCTGCAAGAGGCTATCAAAAATATTTCTGGAAATTAATCATTTGGGTATGGAAGCGTATAAATTTTTCACAACACAGGACATTGCGGATGTGCTTTTTTTAGAACCGAAGGCTGTTAGTAGATTAATACGGTTGCGTGAAATATCAGCCAAAAAAATATGCGGGCAGTGGCGTATTTCTGAAGAAGATTTTAAAGAGTATTTGAACCGGAATAAAGTAAAGGCAAAAACGGGAAGATAGGTAGGAGAATTAAAGATTGAAAATGCCCCGGTAGTTCGCATTACGAATGCAATATCAGCCGTGGTAGTATAGTAAAAGGTCGTATCACCCAGTGCGGCCTTTTATTTCTCGCATATGATATAATTTTAATACATTATACGGAAAGACAAAATTTTGTTCCAATTGGACAGAATTATAGTAATTTCATTTTCAGGATGAAATAATATATCAGATTTGTTATAATTTCATAGCTAGATTAGCTACCTATGAGCAGATCATCCAAATTGCTGTTAACTTTTTTTGTAGTGCTTTTCTTTGGTCATACCCTATATGCCCAGAATAAACCGGTACCTGTTGCTGAACAGATAGGAGTATTACCTACCCCACCTGCACCAAAACCTTTTATGCCAGGCATACAAGATGTTGTAAAGCCTCCATCACTGCAACTACAACGACAATATAAGCAAATAGAACAAGAGGTAGATGCTTACGAAAACCGTAGGCAAAACGGAATATCTGCTGACGATTTGGAAAAGGAGCTCTTACCGGATGTGAATACTTACCCTGTTATATACCCCGGAAAATATGCCCTTACCCGGAATTATTGGGATGCCCTGTTTAAGCTGGAAGCAATGGCCCAGGTGGATAGCCTTTCGCTCGTCCATGGTATCTACCTGGTGGAAAATGCTTACCTGGACGGTAAACTACCTTTTGACAAGTTCCAAAAGCTGATCGATAATAAAGTAGAGCTCTGCCGGTATATCATGAAAAGGGACAAACTACCCGATACTGATCTGGCAAAGCAATATGCCATTCAAAAGCTCTTTTCAGATAAGATCAGCCGGTATGATCCCCGGACTAAGACAACAAAAGTGATTTCTCCCTTTAGTTACGATTTCAATGACTACATGGGGCGTGAACATTGGGAAAATATGTTCGTATCCAAACTGTTGATCAGTGGCAAGGGGCAATGCCATTCAATGCCCTTGTTATATCTCATCATGGCGGAACAGTTAGGGACTAGGGCTTATTTGTCCTATGCTCCTGAACATTCTTATATCCAGTTCTATGATCCCAAAGGTACTGCATACCATTTTGAAACAACCAGCGGCCTGCTGGTATCACAAAACTGGTTGATGCAATCAGGTTTTATAAATGCGACCGCCATCAAACATAATACCTATCTGGACACGTTGGACAGGCAGCAATTAACTGCATTATTGATAATGGATTTGACGTTGGGTTATCTGCAAAAGTACGGTTATGATGGCTTTGTAGAGCAAGGCTTAAAGAGTGTACAGTCACTATCCCCGGATAATCTGCAAGCCCTGATGGTACAGGCGAATATAGCAACCGCCAGAGCTATGCAGGCAATTCGTGCCGCCGGTAGCCCTCCTCCCGATAAGCTCAAGGACTACCCGGAAGCATATAACCTGTATACTCAAATGCAGCAGTATTATAAGCGGATTGATAACCTGGGCTATCAGCGTATGCCGCCGGAGGCATACCAGAGATGGCTGGCATCTGTGAAGGAAGCAGCACGAAAACAGGAAAGTGAGGCCATTTCTAAACGCTTTAATGAGGTGTTAAAACCTAAAGTGACAATAAACGTAAAACCCAAATAAACCCTTTTTATAAATGTAAATACATTCTGTAATGAAAAGATCATTTGTCCCTAAATGCTTGTTTGTACTGTATTGCACCTGTTGCAGCTTTATGCTGAAAGGACAGGATGCTAACCCCTTTGAGAGTATCGGCAAAAAAGCGGAGGTACTTACCCTGAGCAAAGGAAAATATGTAGAAATCTTTGAGAATGATTCCATTCACCGGGTGGGCTGCGTGCTGATCAATATGAATACCAAAACTATTGTAGGTTTCCTGGATGAGGATTCTTTACAGCAAGTAGCGGCGGATAACTCTGAACATAGCCGTTGGTATCAGCAAGATCCCATGATGGAGGAATATTACGATTATTCTCCTTATAACTATACCCTGAACAACCCCGTTAATTATACCGATCCTGACGGTATGCTGGTGGTAGACAAAGGCGACCGATATGTTATTACCGGGGACGATATTTTTAGCTACTTCGGGTATCTAAAGACGGTTTCCAGTGGACAGGGGAGCATGGATAATTTATATCAAGGGCTTGCATTTGCTTCATCCCAAAATGAAGGTGCCGGCGGAGATATGACAGCGACTTTGGGCGGCGTTACTGCTATTGGACTTGGTAATAGGCAAACGCTTACTGTTCCGGGTAGTCCGGATGATCCGGGCTTTCTGAGGAACACTATTACTACCAGACCGACAAGAGAACCTTATACCGGCGTTTTCGGGACATTGGATTATATTTGGAACGGGGGCAACTACCGGGGTATCAGGTATGATATGAGTGGTAACCCGATTGGGCGCGCTCCGAATATGGGATTGCCGCCGGATGTGAGTATTGGGAAGATAGCAGGAATCACAAGCACATTCAAAGCAATAGAAGGTGCGAGGGGTAATTTGCTTAGAGCGGCCGAAAACGCTAAACTCCGCAATATAATCAATGATTTATTTAGGCGGGGTGCAAAAGTAGGAGGAGGAAGCTCTATGGATGCCTACCGTCTTGAACAACTGACAGGGGGGACTGTTGGAGGGAAAACACATGGCACTAAGCTACTTCAATACAGAACAGCATTGCAAAGACTTTGGAATAATAGGACTAATTTATCAGCTACGGATAAACAAATTGTTAAAGAACTATTAACAGATATACAGAATGCACTTTCAGGTAATTAATGATGACTTCTATGGACAATTACTCTCCTTGCTGAGAATGCAGGTGCCAGAGTTTGTTTCTGTTTTCGATGAAGAAGATGGTGTTTATCCAATATTGGGAGAGTTCGCTAGATTTATTATTAGCAATTTTGGCAAAGAAGAATTGATGATAAAGTGTTTTAACTTTATTAATACCGCTATGGAAAAGGGTAAGCATGAAACAGAAGACGCAATAGTGGTACAAATATTTGAACAACTTTATGGACACAGAGAGCTTATCTCCAATGTGAAAAGCTATTTGAAAGGGAAGGCTTTGGAAATTTTCGAAAAATATAGTCCTAATGCTCAAAAGCACTAGCTTTCACATTACTTTATTAAATGAAAAATCTAGCGGAAAATATAATGAATTTAAAAAGATTGAATTCCCAAGAAGCCCTAAGGATAATAACTTAGAGGAATTATTTGTAGAATTAGTTCAATATGATGAATTCATTGCAGGAACAATGGATAGGATTATAAATGGAGAAACTAATTATGCAAACAAGCTATACAAAGATGAGAAACTAATGGCAGGTATAACGAAATATTTAGCTTCTAATAATATCGAGAATAAAGACACTGAAGCAGCAAAAGAATGCTTGGCGTACTTACAAAAAATAGAAAATATATTAAATGAAGTTTGGAGGACCATAAAGTGACGATATCCATTTCAGTAAAATTAACTAAACAGGAATTTGAGTATTTACAAAATGCTCTAACAAACAAAACAGATTGGGCCAAGCATGTTCATAATGGCGTAATTGATGAAAACCAGATTATACTTCAATTGGAACCAGATATTGCTGATGATATAAGAGATTGGGCAGGAGAGCAATTGCAAAAAGTTGGATTCAAAAAAGATTATGAGCCAACAGAAGAAGGGCTTATGTTAGAAAATATAATAGACAAATTTTATCATTAAACTCTATCTGGCAACTTGAACACAACTTCATTACGCTATTTAAGAATTTTTGTATTGGTATAATGCATATTCTGTAAATATACAATGGTATTCTGCCAAAACGGAAAGGATAAAGAGGATTATAAACAAGCATTTGTCGAACTCGATTCCATGTTAAAGGACATTAAACCTGCATCATTCAAACAGGCCGTTTTTATTTCGGAAATTGCACTAATGAAAAAAATTGTAGAAAATATTAATCGCGTTCTAGCTGAGTGGAACCCTATTGGTGTTAACGAAGACATTGCGACTGATGAATATAAAAGTTATATCCCTTTAATTCTAAATGCTATTAACAATAAACAGCAACTAATGAATTGCTTAGAGGATATTTTAGTTAATAAAATCGGGATTGACTATGATCCCAGAAATAGAGTGCATTTAAAAAACCTGCAAGAAGTATCTGATAAAATAATGGCAACACGTCAAAAAGCAAAGGATGGCTTTTAGGAAAGGGGTACTCGTAATATTGTGTTTGTTCTGGAATTATAACACATCTTTCTCCCAAAACCTAAGGATAAGAGATGTTTATGATCAGGCATTCAACGAACTGGATTCCATGTTAAAGGGCATTAAACCTACGTCATTCAAACAGGCCGTGTTTATTTCGGAAAATGCCTATTTGAATGGCAAATTGGATCATGCAGAGTATGATCAGCATATTAAACAACTGGCAGACCTGGCAAGAGGTTGGATGGAGGCTAACCCATTAAAAAGCTACAAACAGCCTGACAGCATTGACCTTCTTAAAAACCATGCCCTGTATAGAATACTGAAAGATACCATTCATATACAGATGGTTTCACAGGGAAGAAACATTGCTCATCTGCCCTACACTTATGACTTTGAGGATTTCTTTGCCAAAAAGGACTGGACCAAAATGTTTGTTACCAAGCTAATGGCAACGCATTCCGGCAACTGCCATTCTTTACCTTATTTTTACAAAATACTGGCCGATGAAATAGGCGCTACCTGCTGGCTGTCCTTCGCTCCCAATCATATTTACATCAAAAACCGTTGTGAGAAAATCGGCTGGTACAATACCGAACTTACCAGCGGCCAATTTCCTATTGATGCCTGGATAACCGCATCCGGCTATATAAGCCTGGAGGCTATCCGGAGCGGCATTTATATGGATACACTCAGCGACCGCCAGGCAATTGCTCAATGTGTACTGGATTTAGCGAAAGGCTACGAAAAGAAAACAGGGAATGGTACGGATAGCTTTCTGATCCGCTGCTGTAATCTGGTTTTAAAGTATCATCCGGCAAACGTTGCTGCTGCTATTTATAAGGCTGATATTCTCCGCAAACAGTATCAGGCAGCTAAGAGGTTGCAACCAGAGCAAGCCTCCAAAATTTACCAGGAAATGGAGCAATTATATGTACGTATTGTGGGAACCGGCTACCGGGAAATGCCGGAAAAGATGTACCAGGATTGGCTACAGTCGGTTAATAAAGAAAAGGGGAAATATACGAATGAAAGAGTACGCCACGCCCTGCAGTAACAGCTATTCCAGCAATAGAAAAACCGGGCAAATATACCCGGTTTCCCTTTGTGGTGTGTTAAAGTTTATTTGTAGTACACCGGTGTAACTGCACTATTTATATCATCATCATCCAGCGAATTTAAATACTCCTCTGTTGTTGCAAACGTTGTGTGTCCCAGGCTGTCTTTGATTACCCAGGGATCAACACCCGATTTTTTGGCTAAATGGGCGTAGGTATGCCGGGAAGTATGGAATGTTAACGGTTGCGTTAAACCAAGTAGCTGGCCTATACGTTTTAAATAAAAGTTGACGTTATAATTTGCTTCATCTTTTGCGTAATATAATTCTCTTTTAGTTTTGCATTCCTTCTTCAATAGAGGGAACAAGTAAGGCCCGCCACTATTCCGATATTTATCAATAATGCGCTTCAATTTAGGATGGACTTCGATGGAACGCAAATCCCGTCCTTTATTCATTCGGTAATCAATGGACAGGTTTGCAAGTGCCTCACGTTTCATTGTCAGCACATTTTCAAAGCGCATTCCTTGCGCATAAAAGGCGTAAAGGTACATATCCCTGGATAAGTCCATCATTCCGTCAAGTTGCATAGTTTCCATTGCCTGAACTTGCGCCCAGGTCAACTTTATTTTTCTGCCTTTTTCTCGTTTGACCTTAACCAATTTAAACGGGTTGTTTGGCTGTATTTCTTTAGGCCACATTTTAGTTGCTGCTGTATATGCATCACTGAGGTAACGGAGCTTTCTATTAACGGTATTGGGTCTGTTGGGTATATACCCATTTTCAGGATCGCCGGAGCGGAAGTAGGCAACGATTTTCTGTACATGCTCCATGCCAACATCGTTCAGGCACATATCAGCGCCCAAACAGGCTATAACCTGCCTTTTTAGGCTGAGGTGCCTATTGGCTTGGCTTACTTCGTCCTCACTGTCTTTTACTTCCGATATATGCGTTAGTATTTCTCCAATGGTATGTCCGTTCGCAGGAATATCCGACAATAGATAATTAAAATCAAAGGGCCGCTTTTCCAGCTGTAGCTTTGTCAACTTTGCTACTATATTTGACCGCTGATCTTCAATCAATGCATTTATATAAACTGCGTCCGGGTGCCTGGTTACCCAATTTGATAAACTGTCTCGAAATTGGTTATCTTTGACGGCAAATCCAACGGGTTTATATCTTGTTTTATTTTTATTTGTTATTCTGATAGCAATAGAAAATGTGTCGTCTTTGTGTTTATATCGTTTATCTAAGATTACGCTTATAGTCGCCATGATACTGCATTTTAATGGATTCAAAAAACTGAAATGTCGGGTTGAAATGTTCTTGCAATGTAGAACTGTTAGCGGGTTGACTTTGGTAGATTTAGGTGGAATCCATTAGTACCGGCAAAGCCGCCACCATAAAGGAAAACCCGCGACTAGCGCGGGTTTGAGTGGTCTTACTTGGTGATCCCGCTGGGACTCGAACCCAGGGCCCATACATTAAAAGTGTATTGCTCTACCAACTGAGCTACGGAATCATCGCTTTTTGTTATAAAGCGGGTGCAAAAATAGCCATATTTTTATTT